>SL_3KL_010_SEDDRAFT_10000010_pt1 | contig 91976 bp, 82 predicted proteins | sample SodLakKL_010_SED_2_FD_10381 | JGI IMG/M metagenome (IMG submission 10381)
CTGACCACTACAATTATTGCAGTAAGGTTCTTGTACACCTTCTTCATGCCTGAATATGCAGATGAAAGCGATTTGGTGATAAGAGCCGAACAACCTGATTATGAAGAGCTGGTATTTGAAAAAGAATATGGAGTAGCGGTTGATTCTTTTCACATTGAAAGAGGTAGTATAACCCGTAATCAAAACCTATCAAACATTCTCTCAGAATATAATGTGAGCCGCCAGACAATTCATAATATTTCACTATTGCCTAATGAAATCTTCGATGCAAGGCGAATGCGCGCCGGGAATAATTATGCGGTCTTTGTGTCGGCTGACAGCACTGAAACGGCTCACTATTTCATTTATGAAGAGGATCCTGTCAAGTTCGTAAGAATAAAGCTCACAGACTCCATCAGTGTCGCAAGGGGGAAAAAAATAATTGACCCCAGAAGAAAAACCACATCAGGGTATATAAAGACATCTCTCTGGAACACTGTGACTGACAGCGGTTCTGATCCAATGATAGCCATATTGCTTTCAGAAATATTTGCCTGGAGCTTTGATTTTTTCAGGCTGCAAAAAGATGACCATTTCAAGATTATTTATGATGAGAATTATGTAGACAGTAACCGGGTTGGTATTGGAAAAATACATGCCGCTTATTTCAACCACAGGGGTAAAAGTTTTTATGCCATTCCTTTTGAACAGGACAGTGTTTTGAGCTTTTATGATACCGACGGGAACAGCCTCAGAAGAACATTCCTTAAAGCCCCGCTTCGATTCAACAGAGTAAGCTCAGGGTTCTCACACTCAAGGATGCATCCTGTTCTGGGAGTATACCGTCCCCATCTCGGAATTGATTATGCAGCGCCGTCAGGAACTCCGGTTTATGCTATCGGCGACGGGGTGGTGGTTGAAACAACCTACAGGTCTGCTGAAGGAAGAATGATCAGGATCAGGCATAACAGCGTATACACCTCGGGATATCTGCACCTTAGAAATTTTGCACAAGGGATTAAACCCGGTGTAAAAGTCGAACAGGGAGAAGTAATTGGATATGTTGGGGCTACCGGACTGGCAACCGGTCCGCATCTGGATTTCAGGATGTGGAGGAACGGTCAGCTGGTGAATCCGTTAAGCATTGAATCACCACCTGTTGAACCGGTAAGAAAGGAAAAGATGGGAGAGTTCTACAAGGTAAGCGAAAAATGGTTAAGAGAACTGGATATGTTAGTTGCCGACCAGTAATTTTTCTATCACTCTCGGGTAATGCTTGTGTTCCAGTTCCTGTACCCTTTTTGACAACGATTCGGGTGTGTCGTCAGGCAATACATTACAAGTTGCCTGAAAAATAATACTGCCGCGGTCGTATTCCTCATCTACACAGTGAATGGTAATGCCCGTCAGATTTTCACCGTTACGGATTACGGCTTCGTGTACTTTCATCCCGTACATACCTTTACCCCCGTATTTTGGCAGAAGTGCAGGATGGATATTGACAATCCGCCCTTCATATTCCGATATTAAAGACTGTGGTATCAGCAATAAAAAACCTGCCAGAACTATCAGGTCTATCCTGTTTTCAAGCAGTTGTCCCAACACTTTGTTGCTATTGTAAAGCTCACCCTTAGTAAACAATACAACCGGAATATTTTCCTTTTCAGCCCTGCATACAGCTCCTGAACCGGGCTTGTTTGAAAGCAAAAGAGATACTTCAACTTCTTTGTGATGCCTGAAATAACGGGCTATTGACTGAAAATTTGTACCAGATCCGGATGCAAATATTGCTATACGTTTCATTTAGAGTTCATTTATAATTTCTTACAAGGGGTGTTCTGTCTGAAGCATTATGGTCTGTATGCCCCGGCATACCGAAATAATTGGGATATTCACTGAAATATTAAAAAATAACCAAAAATGTTTGATAATTTTGCTTTATTGTATTTCTTTGCAAAGTTAAAATTTATTACTAATTAAAATTTTAAAGTTATGTCAGACATTGCATCAAGAGTAAAAGCAATAATCGTTGATAAACTTGGAGTAGATGAAAGTGAAGTGACTCCTGAAGCCAGTTTTACTAATGATTTGGGTGCAGACTCCCTGGATACGGTTGAATTGATAATGGAATTCGAAAAAGAATTCAATATGTCTATTCCTGACGACAAAGCTGAAAATATCGGCACTGTGGGCGAGGCGATCAAATACCTTGAAGAAAACACAAAATAGATTTTATACCTAATTTCACCTGTCCTCAACTGTTTTTCAGCCGCAATTACCTGGTAAGGTTTTATATAATAAGGTTAGCTGGTTTGAGACCGTTGAAATTAACAAAACCTATTTTTGAATCTTTTAACCAAATTTGAAAGAATGCAGTTAAAGCGAGTAGTAGTAACAGGGCTTGGAGCAATTACTCCAATTGGAAAGAATGTTGAATCTTACTGGAACAGCCTTAAAAACGGGGTAAGTGGTTCAGAGCTTATTACTCGCTTTGATACCACCAAATTTAAAACGAAATTTGCATGTGAGGTAAAAGATTACAAACCCACCGATTATTTTGACCGTAAGGAATCGCGGAAACTAGACCCTTACGCCCAATATGCATTGATTGCTTCAGATGAAGCGGTGAAAGACTCAAAACTGGAAGCAGAAAACTTCGACAGAGATAATGCTGGAGTAATATGGGCTTCAGGTATTGGCGGCATTGATACGTTTTTGGAGGAAATAAAAGGGTTCGTGAACGGGGAATACACCCCCCGTTTCAGCCCTTTCTTCATCCCAAAAATGATTTCTGATATTGCAGCCGGGCACATTTCAATTAAATACAGTTTTCGCGGACCAAATTTCAGCACGGTTTCTGCATGTGCTTCATCAACAAATGCCATAATTGATGCATTCAACTATATCCGGCTTGGCAAGGCAAATCTTTTCATAACCGGAGGGTCGGAAGCATCAATAAATGAAGCAGGAGTAGGTGGTTTTAATGCCATGCAGGCAATTTCTACCAATAATGAAAACTACCAAAAGGCTTCAAAACCTTTTGATGCAAAACGAGACGGATTTGTAATGGGAGAAGGAGGCGGAGCCATTATACTTGAAGAGTACGAACATGCAATAAAACGCGGGGCTCCCATTTACGCAGAAGTCATAGGGGGAGGAATGTCGGCCGATGCTTATCATCTCACTGCACCCCAGCCTGATGGAATAGGAGCATCATTGGTTATGGAACGCGCCCTTCAGGATGCAGGAATTAACCCGGAGGATATTGACCATATAAATTCTCACGGTACAGCAACCCCCCTTGGAGATATTGCAGAAGTAAAGGCTATAAAAAAGGTGTTTGGAGAACATGCCTACAATATTAATATCAATGCAACCAAATCTATGACAGGGCACCTTCTCGGAGCTGCAGGAGCTGCTGAAGCAATTGCATCAATACTTGCATTAAAGCACAATTTAGTGCCTCCAACCATTAATTATGAAAATGAAGATCCTGAACTGGACAATAAGTTAAATTACACTTTTCACAAAGCGCAGGAAAGAGATGTAAATGTTGTACTCAGCAATAACTTCGGTTTTGGAGGCCACAATTCATCAGTTATCTTTAAAAAGCTTAACGGCTAAAGTGGTCAATTTTCAGTTAAAGGCACATAATTTCCTGCAGACCTTAAAGAAAGGCTTGCCTGGAAGAATTATAAGGATTACCGGGGTCATTCCCGGTAATTTACTTTATTACAAAATTGCACTCACCCATAAGTCAAATTCATCAAATCTTAATAACAGTTCATCGCTAAACAACGAGCGACTCGAATATCTTGGGGATGCAATTCTGAATGCAGTAATTGCAGACTTCCTGTTTTACAGGTTTCCAAATGTTGAAGAAGGTTCTCTGACAAAAATGAGGGCTGAAATTGTTAATCGTGCTAATTTGAACAGGATTGCAACAGGAATAGGAATTGAAAGGATAATGTCCCATAATACTGAACTGGCACTGGTTAAAAATATATATGGTAACGCCCTTGAAGCTTTTATAGGAGCTGTCTTTGTAGACAAAGGTTATAACAGGGTTAAGAAGTTCATTGTTAAAAGACTAATCGACAGGCATGTGAATCTGAAAGAGCTGCAGAAAAACGACTCTGATTATAAAAGCAAAGTGTTAAGGTGGGTTGAAAAAAACAACCGGCAGATTTCATTCCAAAGCGACCAAACTGAAACCGGGATAAAAAACAGAACTCCCCTTTTCACTGTGTCAGTTAAAATATCTGACCTCTGCACAGCACAGGGCAAAGGAGAAACAAAGAAGGAAGCACAGCAGAATGCATGCAAGCAGGCTCTGAAAATGATCGAAGCATAATATAAAGTCTAAACAAACCTGGATCTGAATGAAAAAAAAAGTTCACAAACTCTCCGGGCTTGGCAGAACCACTTTCAGGCTTATCGGTATCTCCTGCCACGAAAGCGATTACAGGCTAACCTGGTCAATAAACAGTCAGCTGGGCTTTTCATTCAAAAAAGCCGAAAATCATACCATTTCAAACCCCCATTCAGGGGAGAAAATGGAATTCACAATGTTCTCCTTTAAAATTCCAGAAACTTCCCTTAAATACAACTTAATATCAAACAGGTGCGACAACGGTTTCCTTATAGAAAATTTAAGGAATATCGATTTTTTGCTGCAGATTTTCGGCGAAATTGAAGGTGGCGAAATTAAAAAAATTGTCACCGCCATTAATGGAGTTGATCTTGTATCTGCTGCTTTTGAACTAAAAGTGAATGAATCCGACAGGTATTCACACCTTATGCCATCCGAATAGATTTATTAAACGAGATTATTCTGAAACTTAAAATGGATTGGTATTGCCAATCAAAGCGCAAACCGGCCCGGAATCACCTCATATAATTCAAGGTTATTCAATGGAACTCCGCAACTCGTGTTATATTCAGTCCGGATCGGCATAACCTTGAATGAATTCCCGGCTCAGTATCTTTTTCTGCCTTCCAAAAATAGGCTATACAGGTTTATTCATACAATTGAAGGGAAAAATTAACGTTTAAAATATACTCCGGTGTTAAGAGGCTATTTAATTTATATTTAACTGTGTTAAAAAGTGTTAAATAATAATTTATAATCTTTTACACTTTTATATTTGTATTGTTATGGGTAAAAAACTTATATCGCTTCTTATAAGCATAATGGCCATGGCTATTATCGGGCTGGTAATTGTACAGAGTTACTGGATTATCAATGCTGTTGAAGTCAAGAATCAGCAGTTCCGTCAGCTTGCCTACAGAACCATTTACAGTATTGTTCATGAAGTAGAAAAACAGGAGGTACGCACCCTTTTCCTTAGTGAAATGCGTCCCGATGTGAGGGACAGTACAGTCTATTCCTCGGGATTCGTGAGCCAACTCAACCAGGATTTCCCAAGTCTGGGAAGAAATAATCCAATGCAGCAGAACGAAAACTTTCTCTTTTCAAAGGAGTTTGGAATAATTAAACCGGGACAGCAGATGGGGTCGTTCAAGGTTATAGAAGACGGTGCTCTTAACATCTCTTTACATTACATCGACTCACTCGTAGGTTTCCCGGAAAACTTTTTTAACTCATTAGATCTTACAGGCTTCAATATAAGAAATGCTCTTTCCCAAAGGGAGATTATTAAAAAGATCATGTACAACATGACCAATCCCAACCAGAAGATTGAAGACAGAATAAACAAGACTTACCTGGACTCAATCATAGGCAAGGAGATGTTAAATGCAGGGATAAATACAAAATATGAATTTGCGGTAAGAAACGATGCGGGAGAATATGTAATACATACAGATAATTTTGAAGAAAATTCTGAAATGCTTGTCAGAAGGCTTTTCCCGAACGATATTTTTATGCGTCACAATTACCTGGCAGTTTATTTCCCGGAACAGCAGTCATATATATTTCAATCGCTTGGGTTTATGGTTAGCTCTTCAATCTCCCTTATACTTATAATCCTTGGCACTTTTGCTTTCACCATTTATATTATTATCCGGCAAAAGAAGCTTTCACAGATGAAAAACGATTTTGTGAACAATATGACTCATGAGCTTAAAACCCCTATTTCAACAATATCGCTTGCATCACAAATGCTTCATGACAACTCAATACCGGTTGAACAGAAAAATATTGGAAACATATCGAATGTTATAATGGATGAAAGCAAAAGGTTGGGATTCCAGGTGGAAAAAGTGTTGCAGATGTCAATTTTTGAGCAGGGCAACCTTAAACTGAAACTTCAGAAAATAAACATTCATGATCTTATCGCCAATGTTGTAAATAATTTTGCAATCCAGGTAAGGAACCAGGAAGGTGAAATTATTCAGAACCTGCATGCTGAAAATTACCATCTAAATGTTGACGAGGTACATTTCACAAACATTTTATTCAACCTTCTCGACAATGCACTCAAATACAGTAATGAAAAGCCGGTAATAAACATTGTTACCAAAAGCAGCAGAAACAATTTTATACTTTTATTAAGTGATAACGGAATCGGAATCAGAAAAGAAGACCAGAAGAGAATTTTTGAGCAGTTCTACAGGGTTCCAACCGGCAATATACACAATGTAAAAGGGTTCGGACTGGGATTAAGCTATGTAAAAAAAGTGATTGACGGACATAACGGTACAATTACAGTTGAAAGCGAACCCAGGAAAGGCACCAGATTCGAGATCGTACTCCCTATTAAATATCAGAATAATGACAAAACCAAAAACCAGGATATTGCTGGCTGAAGATGACGAAAATCTTGGAATGCTTCTGAGAGAATATCTTAATGCAAAAGGGTTTGAAACCAAACTTTTTGCCAACGGCGACTCTGCATTCCGCGATTTTATAAAAAACACATATGACCTGTGTATACTGGATGTAATGATGCCTGTTAAGGATGGCTTCACCCTTGCCAGGGAAATCAGAGAAAGTAACCTTGAAATACCGTTCATTTTCCTTACGGCAAAATCAATGAAGGATGATGTAATAAAAGGTTTTACAATCGGTGCAGACGATTACATTACAAAACCGTTCAGCATGGAAGAGCTGCTGTTCAGGATAGAAGCTATACTCAGGAGAACCGGAAGCAAAGCTGAATTACCGGAAAAATTCAATATAGGTAAGTATGTTTTCGATACAAACAAGCAAACTCTCCAGATAAACAACGAAATTATACGTCTTACAACAAAGGAAACGGAACTGCTTAAGCTTCTCTGCAACAACAACAACAAAATACTTGACAGGAACTTTGCCCTGAAAACCATATGGAGTGAAGACAACTACTTCAATGCCAGAAGCATGGATGTGTATATAACCAAGTTGCGCAAATACCTGAAAAATGACCCCTCGGTTGAAATAATCAATGTCCATGGCAAAGGATTCAAGCTGGTAATGTAGGATAACTCTTTTTTATTACCTTTGCTTTCCGGGCTTCCGGCAATAAATTTTATGTCCCTGCAAATTCTCGTCACTCATGGTAAAAAAAATTTTTATTTTCCTATTGGCGATAGCGGTACTTCCGACTCCATTAAGGTCTCAGGAATATGCCCTCCCATCCGTAACCCTCGGTGAAACCGCACAAATAACAATGCTCACCTGTTCCCCCGGCGATGAGTTGTATTCTGTCTTCGGCCACAGCGCAATCCGTGTAAGGGATTTTGAGCAGAAACTTGACTGGGTTTTCAATTACGGTACGTTCGATTTTGCCGATCCAAATTTTTACGTGAACTTCGTTAAAGGTCGGCTGAACTATATTCTTTCGGTTGTTGATTACCGGCATTTCCAACATGAATATATGCTTGAAGGAAGATGGATTTACGAGCAGGAGCTCAATATTGACAACAAGCAGAAACAGGAACTATTTGATTCACTTGTAATAAATTACAATATACCCGAATACCGTTACTATTTATACGATTTCTTTTTTGATAACTGTGCAACACGTATACGCGACGTTTTTACAGAAGCAATCGATACCGAAATAGTCTTTGACTACAGCACACTTGAAAAAGGTCAATCATTCAGGGACCTTCTTCAGCCATATCTGGCAGAGAAACCGTGGGCACGCCTTGGCATAAACCTTATACTGGGGAGGCCGGCTGACAGGATTGCAGATCCCTGGGAATACATGTTTCTGCCGGATCATATGATGGAAGTTTTCGAGCATGCATCGTTAAATTATAATAACGAGCAAGTACACTTCACTCCCGGAAGCAAGGTTATACTTGAAGGACGTGACATGAACGAAAGCGGTTTTACCATAACTCCCTTTCCTCTGCTGATTCTTTTTCTTTTAGCCGGAGTGATTATCTCCTACCGCGACCTGAAAAGGGGAAGCCTTTCAAAATGGTTTGATATCACTGTTTTCACTATAGCGGGTCTTTTGGGCTCTCTTTTCGTGTTTATGTGGATTGGGTCGGAACATTATGTAACAAACCGCAATTTCAACCTTTTGTGGGCACAACCACTCCATATACCTATGGTTTTACTTCTCCTTTCAGTTTCAAAGGCTGTAAATTTAAAATTTTACTATTTCGGGGCAAATGCCATTTTGACACTTCTTTTCATCCTGTTTTGGTTTGTTATTCCACAAGACCTGCCATTAGTAGTTTTGCCGTTCCTGTTAACATTAATATTGAGATCTGCATTAATCTCCAGGAACATGTCAATTGCCATGAACAACTGACCCTGATCCGGAATTATTCCACGCTCTGTTTTTTGCATGATATTTGATAACGGATAACATACAAAAGAAGGGTTTTTGAAAGTATCTAAATTTCTTTGAAGTATGTCTAAACTGAAAAAGGAACTTGGATTAATTGATATAATTGCTATTTGTACCGGGTCTATGTTCAGCTCCGGATTTTTCCTGCTACCGGGAATTGCAGCACATGAAGCAGGCCCTGCCGTATTTCTGAGTTACCTTCTTGCAGCCATACTAATAATGCCTGCAATGTTCAGCATGGCGGAACTTGCAACAGCTATTCCGAGAGCCGGGGGAGACTACTACTTTATAGACCGGAGTCTTGGTCCGCTCATGGGGACTATTGGCGGGTTCGGAACTTATTTTGCACTTGTGCTGAAATCAGCATTTGCCCTTGTTGGAATCGGTGCCTATGTGGAAATATTTTATGATATACCGATAAAGCTTACTGCACTGGCATTTACCGGAATATTTATGATAATGAATATCCTGGGAGCCAAAAAGGCTTCAGGTGTGCAGAAATTGTTTGTATTTGTGCTTGTGATTGTTCTCTTCTTCTTTCTCATGGAAGGTTTCAGGGAATTATTTTTTACCCCTGCAACAAACTACAGGCAAAATTACACACCTTTCCTGCCACACGGTTTTGAGGGATTAATTTCTACTGCAGGGCTTGTATTTGTCTCGTTTCTGGGACTGACAAAAATTGCAAGCATGTCGGAAGAGATACAGAGACCTGAACGCAATATCCCCCTGGGGATGGGAATTTCACTTTTAATAACTACCATTATTTATGTTGCGGGTGTTTTTATAATTGTAGGAGTTCTCCCGCCTGAAAAGTTATGGGGCGACCTGGCACCTGTGTCCAGTGCTGCTGAAAAGGTTTTCTCCGTAATACCACCCGGTACCGGCGCACTGATGATAATAATTGCAGCAGTAGCAGCATTTGCATCAACCGGAAATGCGGGTCTTATGACAGCTTCCCGTTATCCGCTTGCAATGGCAAGAGACAAAAAGTTCCCCTCACTCCTCTCAATTCTCAGCAGGTTTAATACCCCCTTTTTCCCAATATTAATAACAACAGCAATTATAATATTAATAATAATCTTTGTCGGCGAAAAGGAGATCGCCCGATTTGCAAGCAGCTTCCAGCTTGTAATTTTCATACTGATGAACCTTGCTGTCATTGTTATGCGAAGCAGCAAAATCGAAACATACGATCCGGGATATCTATCACCCTTCTACCCCTGGATGCAGATATTCGGAATTATGAGCTCACTTATTCTGTTCATATTCCTGGGTTGGGGCGCTGTACTTTTCAGTGCTGGAATAATAACAATAGCTCTTGTCTGGTACCGGAACTATGTCAGAAAACGTGTTTCTGCAGGAGGTGCCATATATCACTGGTTTGCCCATCTTGGCAAAAACCAGCGTAAAGAGCTGGAAGGTGAGTTTTTTCATATACTCAAGGATAAAGGACTGCGCGAAGGTGACCCGTTTGATGAGATGGTTGTCAGGTCAAGGATTACAAGGCTCAGGGAAAAAAATATATCTTTTGAAAATCTGGTTAAAGATGTGGTCAGACAGTTTGAAAAAGATCTTGACATTATATTAGACAAAACCGCACTGAAAACTGAGTTTATGGAAGTTACCAGCATTGATCCGGCTTTGTCAATACCATCTGTTTCCATCCTTTACGGCAAAGTGGACAATATTGAATGTCCTTCACTTCATATTGTCATTTCAGATGCTGGTGTAAAAACCCCGGTTGTAAAGGGAGAAGCAAAATCAGAAACCCATACAAGGGTTTTCTTCTTTATGCTTAGCAAAAGTGATTATCCGCGCCAGCAACTAAGAATGCTGTCAAGGCTTATGGATGTGGTCGAAAGGAAAAATTTTATCAGAACAATTACAACTCTTGAAAATCCCAGGGAGATAAAGGAATACCTCCTCCACAACGACAGATACATCTCGATGCACCTCTCGGAAGGCACTCCGCAGGAAGAGCTTATAGGAAAAACTATAAAGGAAATTGATTTCCCGCAGGGAGTATTGCTTGCTCTGATACAAAGAGAAGATCATATATTCTGCCCTGATGGTAATACTGCACTTGAAAAAGACGATATAGTAACTTTCATAGGTAAGCCTGAGGGTATAGAAACACTATTTAGCAAGTATATTCACAGGGAAACTAAAGAATAATACTCATTTTTGTAATATCTTTATATAATGGGTATGAAGAAAAAAGTAAAACTGAAGAAGGAACTGAGCCTGGCCGACATCATTGCCATAAGCACAGGGGCAATGATCAGTTCAGGATTATTCCTTTTACCCGGAATTGCAGCACATCAAGCCGGACCTGCGGTTTTCCTGAGTTATCTGATAGCTGCAGTTCTGATACTGCCTGCGATGTTCAGTATGTCTGAGCTGGCAAGTGCTACTCCCAGGGCAGGTGGTGACTATTTTTTTATTGACAGGAGTTTGGGTCCCCTCTTCGGCACAATCGGAGGTATTGGCACATACCTGGCGCTTGTAATGAAAACATCCTTTGCCCTTGTCGGTATCGGGGCATATGCCACCCTCTTTTTTGAAATACCGGTAAAGTTTACAGCTGTCACTTTCGGGGTGATATTCATGATTATGAACATTCTTGGAGTGAAGAAAGCTTCCGGGATACAGAAAATATTCGTTCTGATAATAATTATAATACTTGGTTCTTTTATTGCAGAAGGCTTCAGGGAAATATTCTTCACCGGAAAAAGCAATGAATACATGGGGAATTTCTCCCCGTTTTTACCTGAAGGGTTTGAGGGGCTGATATCGACTGCGGGACTGGTTTTTGTTTCATACCTGGGACTTACTAAAATAGTAAGCATGTCCGAGGAGATCCGTAACCCTGAAAGGAACATTCCCATGGGGATGATCCTTTCACTTGCTATAACAACAGTTATATATGTTCTGGGAGTTTTTGTTATGACCGCTGTAATCCCTCCCGACCAGTTCTGGAACGATCTTGCACCTGCCTCATCTGCTTCGGAAAGGGTGTTTAATGTTATACCCCCCGTTGCAGGTACAATACTGATTGTGGTAGCTGCAGTAACTGCATTTGCATCTACGGGAAATGCCGGATTAATGACTGCTTCCCGTTATCCGCTTGCGATGGCAAGAGACAGGCTGCTGCCCGGGGAGCTTGCCAGGATAGGCAGGTTTAATACACCTTTTGTATCAATTATTATCACCTCAGCCATTCTTATACTGGTTATACTTTTTGTAAGTGAAAGGGAAATAGCAAAACTTGCCAGCAGTTTTCAGCTGATGATATTCATGCTGATCAATGCATCGGTAATTGTCATGAGAAACAGCCGTATCGAAACATACGATCCCGGCTACCACTCTCCTTTCTACCCATGGATGCAAATATTCGGAATATTAAGCTCATTTTTCCTTATCATTTACATGGGGTGGTCGGCAGGACTGACAATTATGGGCATAGGGGGGCTTGGTATAATTTGGTACAGACAGTATGCACGTAAATACACAAAGCGTGAAGGTGCTATTTACCATTGGTTTGCTTTACTGGGACAAAAAGAACACAAGGCGCTTGAAAATGAATTCCTCCACATACTAAAAGACAAAGGACTTCGTGATGGAGATCCTTTCGGTGAAATGATTGTCCAGTCGAGGGTCACCGACCTGGGGCGCAAAAGGGTTTCATTCAAATCACTTGTAACAGACGTAACCAAAAAGTTTGCCCAGGATCTTGGAAGTGTTGATAAGGGTGAGCTTAAGCAGGAATTTCTTTCTGTCACCGCAATAGACCCGGCGCTGGTGGTACCAAGGGTGTCAATTCTGCATGCGAAAACGGAAAAAATTGACCAGCCAATGCTTCACGTGGTTCTGTCAGACAAGGGGGTAAGAAAGCCGGTAATGAAAGGAGAGATATCATCTGAGGACAATATAAGGGTCTTTTTCTTCCTTCTCAGCAGGAGCGACGATCCCAAACAACAACTGAGACTTCTATCAAGACTTATCGATATTGTTGAACGGGAAAATTTTGTTGAAAATATTACTGCACTAAAAAACCATCGCGAAATAAAAGAATACCTCCTCCACAATGACAGGTATATAACCCTCCACCTGGAAAAAGGAACGGCAACCGAAGAATTTTTCAACAAAGCACTAAAGGATATCAGGCTGCCTGTTGATGTTCTGGTTGCAATAATTCAGAGAAAAGATCAGATATTCACTCCAAGGGGCGACACTGTTTTACGGGAAAAGGATATAGTAACAATAATCGGTGAGCCGAAGGGGATAAAAGCTCTTTTCAATATATATATTCACCGGCAGCAAAGCGGACAACACGGGGGTACCGAAAGTGTATAAGATTGGGGGAAGCCCGATTGGTCAAAAAAGTATATACTTCTCTTCTGTATGATCATAGCTCAATTGAAGCGATCAATCCAAATAACGGCAATAGAAACAAAAAACCTCAATTTCAGTTCAGACATTTTCCTTCTGCTCTTCAGTCTCTTCAGCCGAAGCATATGCAGCGCAAACCGGATGGACGTTACATGACTGGGTTGCAAGGATAAATGAAGCGGCAATTAAAATGAGCAAAATCTTCGATTTCATAATTTCCCCCTTTGATAATTTAAATTGATCTCTATGAGAAACGGGGGAATTAATACTTTGTTCCGAATAAAACGGTGATTTGAATCACCCTGTGATCCATCAGGCTGATGGCCTTTATCAGGTCAGTTTAAAAAACGCAACCAATTATTAATTAACTGATTGCGTTTTATTGTGGTCGGGGTGGCAGGATTTGAACCTGCGGCCTCGTCGTCCCGAACGACGCGCGCTAACCGGGCTGCGCCACACCCCGCTTTAAAGAGAAGTACATGCAAAAATAACAAAATCCGACCAATAAAAATTAACTTTTTCTGAAACCGCGCTGCCTGAGTGCTTCAAAAAGTACTATGGCAGCGCTTACAGAAATATTCATCGAATCAACCTGACCAAGCATGGGAATAATAATATTCTCATCGGAGTTATCTGTCCAGATTTTGCTTATACCTTTGTCTTCTGAACCAACAGCCAAAGCAACCGGTACTTTGTAGTCCGGTTCGGGGTATGGTACCGAAGCGGTCAATGCAGTTACAATTATCTTTATACCCTTCTCTTTCAGCCACATTAAAGCTTCTTCAGATTTACAGGCAACAACTGTGTTGGTAAAAACACTTCCAAGGCTTGCCCTAATGACATTTGGATTGTAAATGTCGGTACGCGGATCACACACAATTACTGCATCAACACCTGCAGCATCGGCTGTCCTCATCATAGCACCAATGTTACCGGGTTTTTCACATGATTCGACCATAAGCATCAGAGGATTGGCTCCCAATTTCAGATCATCGAGCTTCCTCCTGCTGGGTGCTATAATGGCTATTATCCCGTCAAAATTTTCACGATACGCTATTTTAGAGTAAACACTCCGGTTTACTTCATTGACAGGAAATGACTTTTTGTGGATATCGAGTGCCGGATATGTTTCATCACCTGCTATATCAGGGCAGATAAACAATGAATCAATTTCATGCCCTCCGGTAACAGCCATTTGTATCTCCCTGTATCCTTCAACAACCGTGAGGTTCTCCTTCTTCCTCACACCCGGTTTATGAAGACTTACAACCCTTTTAATCCTTGCGTTCTGCAGGCTGGTTATTCTTTTGTTCATCTAATATTTTATGAAATTTGCAATATGCAAAAATAAGACATTTTTAACTACATGATAGAGGTAAATAGATCTCCTCTGTAAGGAAAAATTACAGAAAATTTATAATCTTATATGATATTTTCAATTTAGACAGCGGCTTTCTCCCTTTGGTTTTTGACAAATATTTGCTTAACTTTAGAATCAGGAAGAAAAATTCATTGTAACAATTAAAGTCCTTATGACAGGCTTTTTGAAGCTGTTTGAAAAACACCGGCCTGACTTTTTGTCCGGTTGATTTTTTATTAAATCATATCAAAAAACCTAACGTCTATGAAAAAAGATCTTATCAGGGAAATACAGGGCCATAGTCAATACCCTTCCGTATCCATATTGCTGCCAACAAGCAGAACTGCACCCGACAATCACAAAGACAAACTTGCAATAAAGAAACTTTACAGGAATGCTGAGAAAAGGCTGCTGACCGAATTTGATAAACGCAGTATGAATGGATTGCTTGAGAAACTGAAAAAGAATATTGAATCGGTGGATGTTCGCCTCAATCTTGACGGACTTGCTGTTTTTGTAAACAATGATTTTGAAAAAATAGTAAGGCTTCCTTTCCCTGTAAGGGAAAGGGTAATTATTGACGATACATTTGCCACAAGAGATCTGATAAGGGCAATGAACAGGAGTATAACATATTACACCCTATCGCTCAGTGCAGAGTTTGTGAGGCTGTTCGAAGGCTACCGGGACACTTTGATAGAGGTCACTGAAAGGGGATTCCCTTTTGCAAATCCAATTCCAAGGGGGTCTAACCTTGAACTTTCTACTTCACTTAAAGAGACGCGACTGAAGGAGTTTTTTAACCAGGTTGACAAAGCTTTTATTCACATTCACCACAATAACCCAAAACCTCTTGTTCTGACGGGAGTTGAAAAGAATATCTCCGCATACCGGAATGTAGCTGACAATAAAAAGATAATCCTGACAAGCATTGATGGGAACCACGATCACACACCTGTCCATGAGCTGGCAAAGCTGGTATGGCCTGTAGTAAGGGAAAAAATGGCTGAAGAACGGGAGAAAATGATCGGAAGGATCAACAAGGCTCTGAGTGCACACAAATTTGCAAGCGGACTGGAAGAGGTGTGGCGGCTTGCAAATGAGGAACGCGGGGAGTTGCTCCTGGTTGAAGAGGGCTACCATCAGGCTGTAAAACTTTCTGAAGATGGCAGATCATTTGTAAAAATTGATCCCCCGGTGAATGGCACTAACACTGTTGATGATCTTGTTGATGAGATTGCAGAAAAAATTGTATCAACAGGTGGCAATGTTGTCTTCACAGATAACGGAACACTTTCCGGATATGACCGGATCGGGCTTATACTTAAATATTGACAGCCGCTTATTGTATTCCATGTTCAGGCTTTGCCTGAACCGAAATCGAAGAGTGCCAAATAGAATTTATGAGTCAAGCTTCAGAACAGCAAGGAACGCCTGCTGGGGTACCTCTACGTTACCAACCTGACGCATTTTCTTTTTCCCTTTTTTCTGCTTTTCGATAAGTTTTCTCTTTCTTGTTATATCACCGCCATAACACTTGGCTGTAACATCTTTACGCAAAGCCTTTACCGTTTCACGTGCAATTATTTTCGCCCCAATTGCAGCCTGAATAGCTATATCAAACTGCTGACGCGGAATGAGCTCCTTTAACTTGGCACACATTTTCTTGCCGAAAGAATAGGCATTGTCCCTGTGAATAAGGGTTGACAGGGCATCAACAGGTTCCCCGTTCAGAAGGATGTCGAGTCTTATAAGATTGGCCTGCTTGTAACCTGACTGGTAATAATCAAGGGATGCGTAACCCCTTGATATACTTTTCAGTCGGTCATAAAAATCAAAAACTATTTCACCCAGGGGCATTTCAAATGTGAGCTCCACCCTGTCGCTGGTGAGATAATGCTGGTTTTTCAAAATGCCTCTTTTGCCAATGCAAAGATTCATTATTGCTCCTACATATTCAGATTTTGAAATAACCTGTGCTGAAATATAAGGTTCCTCAATATAATCAAGCTCGTTCGGTCCGGGCAGGTCATAAGGATTGTTTACCACCAGGGTCTCCCCGCTTTTAGTATAGGCTTTGTATGAAACATTTGGAACAGTTGAGATAACGGCCATATCGAATTCCCTGTCAAGCCGTTCCTGCATTATTTCCATGTGAAGCAACCCCAGGAAACCGCAACGGAATCCAAAGCCAAGTGCCATGGAAGATTCGGGTTCATAAAAAAGTGAGGCATCGTTAAGCTGAAGTTTTTCTATTGAACCTCTCAGCTCCTCGTAATCATCGGGATCAATAGGATATATCCCTGCAAACACCATGGGTTTTACGTTTTTGAAGCCCTCAATAGCTTTTTCACAAGGCCTTTCTACATGTGTAATTGTGTCGCCCACCTTTACCTCACGAGAACTTTTTATTCCTGATATCAGATATCCCACATCTCCGGCCTGTAAAACTTCCCTGGGATGTTGTTTAAGTTTAAGTATTCCGATTTCATCGGCATTATATTGCCTGCCTGTAGATGCGAACTTTACCAGGTCGCCTTTACTGATCCTCCCGTTCATTATCCTGAAAAGAACGTTAATACCTCGGAAAGGATCAAATACTGAATCAAAAATAAGTGCCTGCAGAGGAGCGTTAATATCTCCTTCAGGTGGAGGAACACGGGAGACTATATGCTCAAGTATAGTGTCAACACCCATACCTGTTTTACCACTTGCTTCCAGTATATCTTCCCGGTCACATCCTACAAGTTCAACTATCTGGTCTTTCACCTCTTCCGGTTTTGCTGCTTCCAGATCCATCTTGTTTAAAACAGGAATTATTTCAAGGTCGTGGTCAACCGCAAGGTAAAGGTTAGATATAGTCTGAGCCTGAATTCCCTGGGTAGCATCAATCACCACAAGTGCACCTTCACAGGAGGCTATGGAACGTGAGACCTCATATGAAAAATCTGCGTGGCCAGGTGTATCTATAAGATTAAGAATATATTTCCTCCCCCCGAGCTCATATTCCATCTGTATTGCATGACTTTTTATGGTAATACCTCTTTCCCTTTCCAGGTCCATATTGTCAAGCACCTGTTCCCTTGCATCACGGGCAGAAACAGTGCCGGTAATCTCAAGCAACCTGTCAGCCAGTGTGCTTTTCCCATGATCTATATGTGCTATTATGCAAAAATTCCTGATATGATCCATCTGTTTGCTCCGCATTTTTTGAAGCTACAAAGATATAATTTTTTACAAAGTCGTATTGAAAAAGGGCTGAAAAGAACCGTGAATCAGTCATAAAGTCCAAGATCACTTAATCTGACCAACTGGTGATCTTCGGGAGGAGAGAACATATCGTGCGGGATTTCTTTTTGAACAACATCAAGCACCTCAGACCGGTAAAATAAACCGTTGTCGAGATATTCGACCGATCTCAGCACCAGTCCGGTTTGCATAAGATGAATATATTCATGAGCAGCCTGGTGATCGGTACTCATAACGCCCCAAGCCATCTGGTTTATGAATGAACGGAACTTCTCAGCATCGAAATCCTTGCTTAACCGGATCTCTTTTGTCAGCCACAACTCTTCCCTCAGGAACCCGTTCTCAAATATCTCATATTTCCTTGCAACATAACCAAGCAGTGATTCACTTTCATCAGTCATAACAATTTCGATATTCACGTCCGGATGAAAAACAACTGCATTGCTGTCCTGCTCCAGTTCTATCTTTAAATTTTCATAAATTGCCTCGTAGTATGGCCTTTCCTCCGGAGATGCCTTTGCCAGCTCTTTTTCGAAGTGCTCAAGAGCCATCTCTTTCACTTTCCGTACATACTGATCCAGACTGCCCTTCCAGTATACTTTCAATTCAGGATTTATAAAGGTTATTTCCCGGTTATTCAAATCAAAAATAACTGTGTGTGATTCTTCAACGCATTTTATAAGATTATCCTGGAAATACATTGTATTTCTCACAGCAGAGTTGCTGTCAGTATCATGAATCACCTCAGTTATTATCCACCCTGCTTTTAAAGCCGGTGAATTTAATCCCAACACAAAGATAAAAGCCAGCAGTATTCTTACCGGATTTGTCATTTTATAAATTTATTATGGCTTAATTTCAAGTGTGTATAATATGGCCTCAACCTGCCTTATGAGATTGCGTTTATTTGTTTCAGGTGCAAAAACAAATGCTTCCACGGTGACTATACGGTTATTTTCCTCATCAAGTGTGGTAAGACTCACAAAAGGACCGCCCATAAAATAGTTTTCCACCCTCCATAAACCCCGTAGCTCAGCAAAGTAACGGCCATTATATTCAAATTCGCTAAATTCAGGCGGCAACCTCATCTCTGTTGTCATCCATGTTCCGTCACGGGGACCGGGTACATATTTCCTCAAAAATTCGTTACGCCTGTTAATCAGATAATCACGGGTAAAAGTTTCATTATGAACATAGTCGTAATAATATACAAATACACCTTTAATGGTTTCTCTTGGAGTAAGTGAGTGCTGAACTATCCAGGCAAAATCGGTGGTGTCAACATCCATCCTGAAACCGGGTGGTATTGAAAGCGATATGTCGTGACCCCTTCTCAGGCGGTTTGCTATATCTGTCCTTTCATATCTTTTGTAACTTTCAATTTGCCTGTCCCTTTCAGCATTTAAAATGTGATCGATAAACCTTTCCTGGTGATTGTCTATAAAAGAATACAAAGAATGTATATCAGCCGTGTTTATTTCAATCACCAACTGTGGTTTTGCCCAGACATTCCTCCTTACCACCATTCTGGAATCTTCATGACCGGGTGAAACATTTACAATAACTATGTTCCTGTGAGATTTGAATATACTTTTGAATGCCTCGTGCTCTATCCTTGCAATATTGAACATAGGTTCCGGCTGTGGAAGTGCCGGTTGAGCCTGTCTCAGTAAGCTGTTAAACTTTTCACCAGCTTCTGATTCCCAGATAGGGTCGTTAATAACCAATACAACTTCGCCCGGTTTTCCGGTTACATTTGGCATCATCCTGGTTCCATCATGATCACAGGAAATAAGGAATGTTAAGATGAGAATAAACAACCCGGTCAGTCTGTAGTTCATATCCATTAAATTAAATTGTTATCAGATACATTACAAACGGATAAAAAGGAATGAAAGTACAATTACCCCCCCGACCCAGGGAATAAACAATTCCGTTATATGCTAAAAAAGAATCGGATCAGCTCTCCTTTTCAGCATCTTTTTCTCCCTTTTCCTCTTCTTCAATATCTTTATCGATGTCCTTCGAGGCTTTCTTGAACTCTTTGATCCCCTGACCAAGACCTTTCATAAGCTCAGGTATCTTCCTGCCTCCAAAAAGCAACACTATTACGAGCAATATAATGATTATCTGCCATGGACCCGGCGCTCCAAACAATAATATAAAACCTGTCATATTCTTTCTATTTTATAGGGTAAAAATACAAAATATTTTATCTCTCCCGTACACTCATCCAAATAATTACAATACTTAACGCAATAACCTGATTATATCGTTTGCATTTGCAAAGATCAGCAGGGAAAAAAGGAACAGTAACCCGATTATTTGTGCATATTCAAGAAATTTTTCCCCAGGTTTACGGCCGGTTACTATCTCATACATAAGAAACATAACGTGACCTCCATCAAGCGCGGGAATTGGCAGCAGATTCATGATTCCCAGAATTATAGACAAAAAAGCTGTCCAGTACCAGAATGCCTGCCAGTCCCATTCCCCCGGAAATATACTTCCGATTGTAATAAAACCTCCGATCGACTCATAAGCTCTGGTTTGAGGGGAAAAGATAAGCCTTAGCTGTTTCAGGTAACTGACAAATGTTTCCACACCTCTTTCAATACCGGCAGGGATAGCCTGTATCAATGAATATTCAATCCGCTCGAGCTCGAAAAAACGGGTCAGTTCACCAAGGGGATAAACCCCAAGCAAACCGCTTTCAGGCAATCTAACCGGAATATCAAGTATAGCCCCATCCCTTTCAACAGTAACCAGCACTTCCTGGTTGCTGTGTTGCTGAAGCTTTTCGCGAAACTCATTAAAGTAGGGCAACTCTTCCCCGTTAAGCTTAAGTATGCGGTCATTTTCCTGCAGACCGGCTTCTTTACCCGGAGAGTCGTCAGTAAACCCATTGATTATAAATGGCAGCCGCACTGATATGAAAGGTTTCCCTCGTAGTATCTCCGGAACCAACTCTTCCGGAAACGAAATATCCCTGAGCTCCCCGTAACGTTCCACAGTGATATTCCTTACATTCTCAAGTATCAGTGTTGGCATAATCTGGCTGAAATCCTTCACTTCCCTGCCATCAAGTTTTACTATCTTATCTCCGCTCTGCAATCCTATTTCCCGTGCCAGGGAATCGGCATGAATGCCGTATTTAAGGTTTTCAGCCGGCAGGTACTGGTCACCCCAGACAAACAGTATTGATGAAAAGATCAGAAATGCAAGTATAAAATTGACAAGCACCCCTCCCAGCATAATGATCAAACGTTGCCAGGCTGGTTTGGAGCGAAACTCGTAAGGCTTAGGTGGCTGTTTCATCTGCTCCTTATCCATCGATTCGTCAATCATTCCGGATATTTTGACATAACCGCCAAGTGGCAGCCATCCCAAACCAAACTCCGTTTCACCCTTTTTTATCTTGAAAAGTGAAAACCAGGGATTGAAAAAAAGGTAAAATTTTTCCACTCTAGTGCGGAAGAGCCGTGCAAACATAAAATGGCCGAACTCATGGAATATTATTAGTATTGATAAACTGAGAAAAAACTGAGCTGCTTTTACAATTATTTCCATTAAAAAAAATTCTTTTTCTTAAACATTTAAAATTACCTGCCTTTCAAAGTGTTTACCAACTCCCCGGCTATTACACGCGATTCCCTGTCGCACTGTTGAAAATCATCCAGAGAGGGGTGTCGGACCCTGGATACTCTATGCATGGTTTTTTCGACTATCTCCGGTATATCAAGGAATCCTGCACGGTTGTAGAGGAATGCCTCCACTGCCACTTCATTCGCGGCATTCATAGTACAAGGCACCGTCCCTCCCGCAAACATTGCTTCAAATGCCAACTGCAGATTTCTGAAGCGCTCTGTATCTGGCGATTCAAAAGTTAGGCTCGGATAATCGGTAAAACTGAAACGGGGAAATTGTGTTTTTAGTCTTTCCGGATAGGAAAAAGCATACAGTATTGGCAGCTTCATGTCAGGCAAACCCAATTGTGCCTTTACCGAACCATCCTCGAACTGAACCAGGGAATGCACTATTGATTGCGGGTGAACAACAATCTCAATCTGTGAAGGCTTAAGGCCAAACAACCACTTTGCTTCTATCGCCTCCAGACCTTTATTCATAAGTGTGGCGGAATCTATTGTAATTTTTGCACCCATATCCCAGTTGGGATGGTTCAGCGCATCTTTGACCGATACTTTTTTCAGAAATTCCAGATTTTTGCCAAGGAAAGGTCCTCCGGAAGCAGTAAGAAAAATTTTTTCTATTGCATTTTTTTCGCCTACAATGCACTGGAATATTGCCGAATGTTCAGAGTCAACCGGAATTATAAGGGCATTTTTGCTTTTTGCCAGTCTGGTAATCAGGTCTCCTGCAATTACCATGGCTTCCTTGTTTGCCAAAGCAATTGCCTTTCCTGCTTCTATTGCTGAAATTGCAGGAATAAGTCCGGAATAACCGACCATTGCAGATAGTACAATGTCAATTGTATCGCTTTTTACCAGTTCAGCCAAAGCGCTCTCGCCTCCATATACCTTTACCGGCAACCCCTCGAGTTTTCTTTTAAGCTCCCCGAGCCTTGAATTGTTTGCAATAATAACAGCGGCTGGTCTGTATTTATCAGCCTGTTCCGCTAGCAGGTTTACATTATTGTTGGCAGTGAGCAATTCCACTTCGAATCTTTCCGGATACTGTCCTATAACATCCAGTGCCTGGGTTCCTATTGAACCGGTCGATCCGAGTATTGCAATCCTTTTCTTCATTTATTTCCCGTTCTCCGCATAATAATTAAAAATCGATATAATCTTCCGGATTCAGAGGAACTCCGCTGTGCCACAACTCAAAGTGAAGGTGAGGGCCAGTTGTGAGCTCTCCTGAATCACCGACTATTGCAATCGGATCTCCGGCTCTTACCACATCCCCGACTTCTTTAAGTAATTCTGCATTATGCTTGTAAAAAGAAAGGAAATTGTTCTGATGCTGAATTTGTATTACATAGCCTGTTTCCTGTGTCCAGTTTGCAAATATGATTGTGCCGTCCATTACTGCTGTAACCGGTTCATTTGGTTCGGAAACCATATCCACACCATAATGCCCCACTTCTGAATTAAACCTGTTTATAATAAGCCCTCTCAGAGGGGGTATAAAATGCATTGGAGGAATATCTTCTAGTAAACCGCTCCGATCAGCTCTGTCCATACTTATCCGCCCCGATCTTTCTATTTGAGAACGCAGCAGGTCATCATATTCCGAACGGTTGAAATCAAGACCTTCATATCTTATTGTAGTATCGGGTCTGTCATAGCTCCGGGGTTCCCTTCCGGACAGGATATCATTTATACTTGTATAATACTGCTCTCTCATGCGGATCTCATTTTCAAGGGAGTCGACCAGCAATGCATTCATTATAATCTGCCTTCTTACATCACTCGTGGGATAACCGGGAATCAATTCCCTGACCTGTGTAAATGCAATAATTATACTTACAAGAGCAACAATGAAAATCAGGGAAGAGCCCACCAGGGAGATAAGATTCAGCTTTGTGAGTTTTACTGAAACAACCTCCTCATAACTGTGATCGTTGAAAATGATCAGTCTGTATTTGTGTTTCAGTCTCTTAAAAAAACTTTTTTTCTCTTTATCATTTGACATCTGTTCAAAATTAAAAAAGTTTGCCTGCAAAGATAATAAGAAATAAGTTACAATAGACTCAAAACGTTATATATTAACGATTATAATTACCTGCTGAACCATTTGCGAAAACCGGCGCCTGGAATAAAGATGGGGAAAATATTTTGCAAATCTCCCAACTAATAGTATTTTTGCATTGTTGTTCAAAGCAGGTACTTTGAAAAAAAATTGCGGGGTGGAGCAGTGGTAGCTCGTTGGGCTCATAACCCAAAGGTCGCCAGTTCGAGTCTGGCCCCCGCTACTACAACAAGAGAAGAATTTGGAAAAGATCACCGTTATTTATTCCGGTGATCTTTTTTTTCTATCTGCTTTCGTTACAGATATTGTTGATGTAGCTTTTTGCTTTGCTGAAACCCAGCTCAAGCGCCCTGTTGAAATCGGAACAGGCTCCTTCAATGTTTCCAAGCTGAAAATTTGCAACCCCCCTGTTATAATATGCTTCAGCAAACTCAGTATTAAGCTCTAAAGCAATAGAATAATCTTCTATTGAAGAGCGTATATTCCCCCTGGCAAACTGCAGATTGCCCCGGTTAAAATAAGTCTCGGGAACCTTCCTGTTGAGCTCTATCGCTCTTGTAAGGTCTTTCACCGCAGCCAGATTATCTCCCAGTTCAGCCTTCAGCATTGCACGGTTAAAGTAGGTTTCTCCAAATTCAGGGTCTGTTTCAACTGCCCTGTTAAAATCTTCCATTGCCTCCTCTGTGTAACCAAGCATGCGCCTTATTAACCCCCGGTTATTATAGGCTCTTACATACTCAGGATTTATCTCCAGTGCCATGGTAAAATCTTCCAGAGCACCTTCGGTATCGTCCGATTTCTTTCTTGCATTACCCCTGTTATAATATGCTTCGGCATAATAGGGATTGAGATCTATTGCAAGGGAGTAATCTTCTATTGCGGCTTTGTAATCGCCAAGTATAGTATATATGGCACCGCGATTGTTGTAAGCTCTCACATAAAAAGGATCCATGTCAATGGCACGGGAGTAATCTTTGAGCGCTTCTTCATAGTACCCCAGTTGGGATTTTACTAAACCACGGTTATAATATGCTTTTATATAAGCAGAATCTTTTTCAATTGCAAGCGTGTAATCCTCTATTGCGCCATAAAGATAACCATGCTCGAACTTAACATTGCCGCGCTCATGAAAATCCTCGGCAGTCTGTCCGTATGCTGCAGATAAAAATGGCGCAAACAAAAAAAGCCATAGCAGATATACCAAAATTTTCATAAGCATATTATTTTAAATTTTAGCGGCTCCAGAGTCGCCATTCAATCTTCCGGCCCTGATCATCATACCTGTTTATTCGAAGATCACCGTATGCAAGACGCGTTATATTCCACAACCAGGTAAAATCATCGGTAGTTCCTTCGGTAAAACTCATTTCCAGATTCTTGTCACTGTTTTTGAATTGCCATGTTCCTCCTACACCGTAACGGTCATATGGATTATCGTTATGGTAACCCTGTGTCCATGAAATTTGCCCGTTCCTTAAAATTTCAACAGACTGTTCGGCGTATTCATCAGTTTTGTCTTCACCATCTATCCTGACTCCGGCAAAACGCCAATATCCGGTTATTCTTTCATCTCTTGAATATATGCTGAACCAGGGGCCATCCTCATATTTGCCGCATCCGGCGGGGATCATAAACAATGCTGAAAATAATACCGCGGTTAATACCTTTATACTTTTCATTACTGAAAATTGAGTTTAAATATTGTTGTTATTACAGTGTGGCTATAAGACTTTTTAGATTCCTTTTCTCCTCAATATTATATAACGTAATTATCTTTTAAAAATTAAGTGCAACATAATTAATATGGGTGAATAAACAATTGTTATTGCCAAAAAACAATTACAGTGCCGGATAAGTTTTGGGGTGCAGGTAATATAACTGCAAAAAAATTTGAAAAGGGTAGTCCCTGATATTTGCAGGGGGTTACTATTATTATATTTTTGTACCGTTATGTAAAAGCCGTTTAATTTGAATGCAATCAAATATTAACCCTGGTTGCGCGGCAGATAAAATGCTGAAGTCCTTTAATAAAGAAAACATTACAGAAGCCGGTTGTGATGAAGCCGGTCGTGGATGTCTTGCAGGTCCGGTTGCAGCGGCTGCAGTAATTCTGCCTCCATCTTACGTCAATTCAGGCCTGAATGACTCAAAAAAACTTTCCCCGAAAGAAAGAGACCGGTTAAGGAAAGAAATTGAAGAGACAGCAATAGCATGGGCTGTTGCAATGATTTCACCGGCTGAAATTGACCGGCTAAATATACTGAACGCTTCAATACTTGCGATGCACAAGGCACTTGAACTGCTTAAAATTAAACCGGAACTAATTATTGTAGATGGAAACCGTTTCATAAAATATAAAAACAAGCCCCACAGATGCATTGTAAAAGGCGATTCAAAATATCTCTCAATTGCTGCTGCATCTGTACTTGCCAAAACACACAGGGATGAGCTTATGACCGGTCTTCACCCTGATTACCCCATTTACGGATGGGGCCGGAACAAAGGTTATGCAACGATAGAACATATAACTGCCATTTTAAAATACGGATCATCAGAGTATCACAGAAAATCATTCAAACTGAAGGGTCAGCAGTTTAAGTTACCCATATGAAGAGTACTTTCAAAGAGAGTATCAGATGTCAAAAAAACCTGCAATAATAATATATACAGATGGTGCCGCCCGCGGTAATCCTGGTCCGGGAGGATACGGTATCGTTCTCAAATCGGGGAAACACCGTAAAGAGCTGTCACAGGGATACGAATATACCACCAACAATCGCATGGAGCTGATGGCGGTAATAGTTGCTCTTGAATCGCTTAAGATACCAGGCAGCCATGTTACTTTATATACCGATTCCCTTTATGTGGCCGATGCAGTAGAAAAGGGATGGGTTTTTGAATGGGAAAGAAAGGGTTTTAAAAAGAAAAAAAACCCCGATCTGTGGAAGCGTCTGCTGGAAGTTCTGAAAAAACACAAAGTGAATTTTGTCTGGGTAAAAGGACACGCCGACAATCCGGAAAACGAGAGGTGTGACGAGCTTGCTGTGGAGGCTTCAAAAAAAACAGGATTGCTGAAAGATTCAGGTTATACAGAACTCAATAATAAAGGTGAGCAATTGTTTTAAATTGTCAAAAGCAACCTGCAGAATAACCGGACGCGGAACGCTTCGCGCCCTCCAGCAAACTGATGCAACGAGCGGTCACTCCTACGGGTATGCTCAGGCCACTCCCGCCGCTTATCCTCGGCCACATCAGACAGACTTAATAATCCGGCCGGTAATTCTTCACACTGTACGCAACATGTACGTTACCGTACAGTTATCAAATCATAGCAGCAATAACGGGGGGAAGCAACTTCTTTAACAGGCTCACATAGTGAGCATTTATCACAGTGGTACAATAATTGAATTTCTGAAAAAAAATAGTTTTTCTATGACCCGCAATTACTTTTTAATGGCTTTGAGAGCCCTTACAGGAAACAAAACAACTGCCGCAATAAATATTTTCGGAATGGCAACCGGACTGGCTGCATCAATTCTCATTCTGATGTATGTATTTACAGAATTGAAAACTGACAGGTTCAATGAGAAATACGATCAGATATACAGGGTGGAATTGGGTGAGTTTTCAGTAATGGGTGCCGGTATTGCAGGCCTGTTTAAGGATTCATACCCGGAGATTGAAGAAGCGGTAAGGTTCAGCTTCGGCTTTTCACCTGTTTTAAGGTATAACGGCAATGATTTGAAAATAGAGAATTTTGTGTTTGCCGACTCCACCCTTAAGGAAGTTTTTACTATAGAATACATCCAGGGAGATGCAAACACTGCCCTTTCTCCACCCTTTTCAGTAGTAATGACACGTTCAGCAGCTGAAACCATGTTCGGAAACGAAGATCCTGTTGGCAGAACAGTCAGGTTCAACAACCGCCACAACTTCACTGTTACCGGGGTGATAGAGGATTTCGGCAGTTCTCACATTTCAATGGATATGATCGGATCATTCAGCAGTTTGGCCGAAATGGACAATGATCCGCAATTCGATGAGCACTTGTTCAGGAATATGAATTACCCGACCTATTTTCTTCTTGGAAAGGGTTCCAACCCCGGAGAACTGGCAACAAAGTTTAATAACCACATAGAACAGGCCTTCCCTGATCTCTACTCTCTGCATAACAATTTCAGGTTTGGTCTCAAGGGGTTGCATGATATATACTTTGGCAGGGACCAGATCTCGGATTATTCCAAAACAGGAAACCTGACACTGATTTATATGCTGGCAGCCGTAGCTTTATTTATAATCCTTATAGCAGCATTCAATTTTATAAATCTTTCTACAGCAAATGCAAGCAACAGGGCTAAGGAGATAGGTATAAGAAAGCTTCTGGGAGCAGGCAGGGAAAAGATAATATTTCAGTTTCTTGCCGAATCTGTTATGATGTGTCTGGCTGCCTTCATCCTTTCGGTTGTACTTGTAGAGCTTTTCATTCCTGTTTTCAACAACCTTGTTTCGGCAAACTTTTCTGCCGAATTGGTTACACGGCCTGCAACTCTTTTTATTTCACTGGCGGGTGTAATAATAATAGGAATACTGGCGGGCATTTACCCTGCATTTTACCTTTCTTCATTTGCTCCTGCATCAATACTAAAAGGTGAAAAAACCAAAGGAAAAGGTGCGGTTAACTTCCGCAGGTTTTTCATTGTACTTCAGTTCTCAATAACGGTAACTCTGATAATCGGGACGATTGTTGCAAATTCACAGGTACACTACCTGAAAAACAAAGAGCTTGGTTATAACAATGAGAAGGTTATAACAATGAGACTTAACAGTCAAATTCTCAACAATTCAGATTCTTTCAGGGATGCTGTTTTAAGTCACCCGGAAATTGAAAAATACTCCATGTCAAACAATATTCCCGGCTTCATAGGCTGGTTCGAAAGCTGGATAATAGATGACGAGCTCAAACAATTTAAGTTCATGTCGGTTGACCCTGACTATATAGATCTTATGGAGATAGAAATTTCAGAGGGGAGGAACTTTTCATGGGACAGGATAGCAGATATGGACAACGCCTACATCATTAACGAAGAGGCTGCCAGGCACTTTGGATTTGATTCACCTGCAGGCAAAGAATTTAACGTCGGGACCGGAACGCCTGCAAGAATTACAGGAGTAGTAAAAGATTTTCATTTCCGTTCGCTTCACGAACCGATAGGTCCTTTTGTAATGGACTGGAATCCGAATAACCTGAGGGTGGCCAATGTAAAAATAAGCGGGAACAACACTGCGGGAACTATTCAGCATTTAAGGAGGGAGTGGGAAAAATTCTCTCCTGCTTTCCCTTTTGAATTTGCTTTTCTGGAAGAGGAATCCGGCCGCCTGTACCAAAGCGAGATGAGGATTGCAACGCTTTTCAGTTCATTTGCCATTCTTGCCATAATTATTGCTTGTCTCGGGTTATACGGACTGGCTGCGTTCGTTGCCAGCCAGCGAACAAAGGAGATAGGTATAAGAAAAGCAATGGGTGCGTCAGTTACCGGCATAATGCTTATGCTTTCAAAAGACTTTGCAAGGTGGGTAGTGATTGCAAATATAATTGCGTGGCCGGTGTCATATTACATCATAACAAGCTGGCTGGATAATTTTCCCTACAGAATCTCACCCGGTCCGGCAATTTTTATCCTGGCAGCAATTATTGCACTTCTTATAGCTGTTGTAACCGTTGCAGGACAGTCTTACCGGACAGCAAACATGAACCCAGCCAATACATTAAGGGATGAATAACAACCCGCGGTAAAAGTGCTACTTATCAGTAATCCGGATTCAAACCCGAAAAGAAATTTTTTACAGGGTGTAACTATCCGGAAATCTCAAAGTAATCATATTAGAAGAACCTTAAATGGTGAAACGTGAAAGAAACAGATGAAGAGTTAATGATCTCTGCACGTAACGGTCATATTGATGATATTGGTGTCCTTTTTGAAAGATACCATATCAGACTGTTCAACTTTTTTTTGAAGATGACCCGTTGCAGGGACCTGAGTAGTGATCTTACTCAAACGGTTTTTTACAGGATAATGAAATACAGGGAAACTTATAACGGTCCGAATACCTTCAGAACATGGATGTACCGGATAGCAAGGAATGCCCTGACAGATCATTACCGTGCCCGGAAAAGAAAAATGGAAAATGAAACTGATGAATTGAAAAAAGAGCTTTACATAATGAGCGATGAAACGGAAAAGGAAAAAATTGAAAAATATGCTGCGCTCTCAGCTGCTATGGAAAAGCTTCCCGGGAAGCAGAAGGAGATACTGCTGCTAAGCAGGTTTGAAGGTTTGAAATATCATGAAATATCAGCTATAACAGGTGACTCGGTTCCCAATGTAAAAGTAATTGCATACAGGGCTATAAAAACATTAAAGAAGTTGTACTTTGAAAATGAACAGTAAAAAGGTTGAAAAATGGAAAAAAACTGCAAAGAAACAAGGAAATTGCTGGCACAATTTGTAACCGGGGAGGTTGAACCTGATAAAGCCAGGCAATTCAGCTTGCACCTGGATAAATGCCGGGAATGCAAAAAGGAAGCTGGTGAACTTGGTCTGCTGTTCGACCTGATTGACAGTTTCCCGGAGGAAACCCCGCCAATCAATATTAAAAACTCATTCTATGCTATGCTTGATAAAGAAAAAAATAAAGCCGGAATTAAAGAAGACACAAGAGGTACTGGCAATAATATCAGTTTTATATTGCCAGCCCGCCCCTTCTGGATCCAGCTTGCAGCAGGAGTGGCTTTGCTTATTGCAGGGATGTTTTCCGGGAGCATTTTCTTCCCTCAACGGGTAGTAGTTGAGAGTCAAAACGAAATTGCAGCACTGCAACAGGATATAAAAGAGATGAAGCAGCTTGTTGTTTTTTCACTATTAAGTCAGGAGTCAGCCAGCGAACGTATAAAAGCCGTGAGCTATGCAATGGATTTCACAGAACCAGACCTGGAACTGACCGAAGCATTGTTCAACACACTTAATTACGATCCCAATGTAAATGTCCGGTTATCCGCTATACAGGCCCTTTCAAACTTTGCCTCCAACGGACAAATACGTTCCGGCCTTATAGAATCACTTGAAAAACAAGATGATCCGATGGTTCAAATTATGCTTATAAATATCCTTGTAGGGATGGCAGAAAGGGAAGCAGTACAGCATTTCAGAAAAATGGCAGATGACCAGGAAACGCTTGACATTGTAAGGCAGCATGCAGAGGAAGGTATAAAAACACTTATATAAACCGCAGGTAATAATCCCGGGAAAAATTACGCTGCGATTGCTTTTACACATATTTGTTATCACCAGGAAGCAAAAACCTGTATTATAAATAAAAAATAATAATCAAAATAATACTGAAATGAGAAATGTAATTATCACAACGGTTCTGATAATCTTTTGCTGCACTGCTTACGGTGCTCAGAAAGGTGAAGAGCCGGCCGAAAAAGAGGTCAGGATACCGGTCACCTCAAAACTGGTTAGTTCGGTACGTATAAACTCAATACCGGGTAAATTGACAGTTGACACTCACAGGGGTGAAGAAATCATAATAAGGAGCAGCGGGGAATTTAAAGATACAGAACGCACCGAAAGGTCGGAAGGCCTTCGTTATATCGGTTCCGACAATACCGGCATAGGGCTTTCTGTGACCGGAGATGAAAAATCTGTTACAATTTCAGGCGCAACGAATCTTGAGGTTCTTTTTTTCAAAGGCGCCGAACCTGGCTACACAATTACAGTCCCCGAAAGAATGGCAATCAGGATCAATCAAGGTGCACCATTCCTCTCATCTGAATCAATTAAAGTCAAAAACTCTAAAAATGAACTGGAGATAAAGGCTTTCAATACAGATATATTACTGGATAATGTAACGGGACCGGCAATAATCAGCACCGTAAAGGGAAATATAGAAGGAAGCTTCTCAGAACTCAACCAGGAGAATCCCTCATCAATATCAGTCGTGTCAGGCCATATTGACCTTTCATTGCCTGCGAAGACCCGTGCCAGTCTTGATATCTCAACAATAAGCGGCAGGGCTTATACCGACTTTGATTTTGAGCACGAAAAGGAAGAACCCCAAAATGTTAAACGGATCGGGGGCGGAAATATAAAAGGGAACATAAACAACGGCGGCGTTCAGATGATACTCAAAACAGTTTCGGGCGACGTTTACCTGCGAAAAAGATAACGAACAGATAGTTCCTTTTTAAAACCCGGCAACCTGCTTTTAAAAAGGTGCCGGGTTTTACATTTGCAACCACCTTTTTTACAACTGCCTGGCATAAAACTTTTCCACGTTTGAACTTTTTACGTTAAAAACTGTTAAATTCTGAAAACTTTTTCAGTTTTTATATTTTTCTGCTACTTTTGCACCTTTAATTAAATTATTACAAATGACGCCAAAGGAAATAATTGCAGAGCAGGCTATAGAGATGTTTTTCAGCTCGGGGATCAAGTCGATCACCATGGATGATATTTCAAGGGAAACAGGTGTATCTAAAAGGACTATATATGAGAATTTCAGGGACAAGGACGAACTGGTAAGCACTTGCCTGAAAATGATGGATGAAAGGTTCGGAAATAAGTACGAACGGATTGAAAAAGAAGCAGAGAATTCAATAATCATGGTCCTGCGTTTCATGAAGCTGGGTATAGACATATTCAACACAATTAATCCCCTGTTTTTCAGCGACCTGAAAAAGTATCACTTTAAGGTGTGGAAAGAGACTATGGCTGAAAGGGATAAAAAGCATTATGCCAGAACCCTTTCGATTCTGAGAAAGGGTATGGAAGAGGGAATGTTCAGAAATAAAATAAATATTGAAGTGGTTGCAATACTTTTGAATGAACAGCTCAGGATATTATCTGATGAAACTGTTTTCCCGGCTTCCAGGTTCCCGAAATCAGTTGTATTTGAAAATGTGATGATTAACTTTTTCCGTGGAATAGCAACTATAAAGGGGCTTGAACTGATTGAAAAACACCTTGGCGAGGAGTCAGATATTTCTGTTACAGTTTAACCATATATCTAAGATTAAAACAATATTGCTACACACAATTTTTTTCAGCAACCATTAATGATTCAAATTTTTTAATACCAGTAAATATGCCAAAATGTTCTTTTGCCAAATTAATTCTCCTGGTCAGCTTTTTTACCGGAATTGGTATCCATGCCAAAGCACAGGAAGAGTTGCACCTCACACTTGACAGTGCAAGGTATCACGCACTTGAGTACAATAAGAACCTCCTAAATGCGGGACTTGCAGTTGATGAGGCAGATCATGCCCTTAGGGAAGCAATTGCCCGGGGACTGCCCCAGCTTGATGCTGCAATTGATTACAACAATTTTTTCGGCTCAACTGCAGAGATAACGATGGGCCCTGTTCCAACAGAGATCGAGTTTAATCCTACAAGTAACCTTAACATATCGGTTGGTCAGCTTGTCTTCAGCGGCAGTTATATTGTGGGAATACAGACAGCAAGGCTTTTCAGGGAGATAACCGAAACAAGCCTGGAAAAATCGAGGCTTGATATAAAATCACAGGTCACACAATCCTACTACCTGGCTTTGGTTTCCGAGGAATCAAAGGCTATTGTTAAGCAAAACATTGAGAACATGAAGGATATACAGAAGAAAACACGAGCAATGGTAGATGCGGGAGTAGCGGAGGAGGTTGACTACGACCAGCTTTCAGTCCAGGTAAACATGCTTGAGAACTCACTCAGAGCAGCCGAAAGGCAGGTCGAACTTGCACATAATATGCTTCTTCTTCAGACCGGGCTGCCTGCAGATACCGAACTGGTGCTGACTGACCGTCTGTCAGGCTTTGTGAGTGAAACCGATTTCCATACCAGTCTGGCAACCCCCTTCAATCTTCCTGAAAATGTCGACTATCAGATAATGGAACTCCAGGAGAAAGTTGCAGGGAAACAGGTAAACCTCGAAAGAGCCTCTTTTCTTCCAACGATCACCGGTTTTTACAATTACACGGAAAAGCTCCTTAAACCTGAATTTGACATTACCCCGAACCATGTTATAGGATTTAACATAAGTATTCCGATTTTTTCCAGCGGGATGAGATCTGCAAGGGTTAATCAGGCAAGGATAAATCATCAGATCGCAGAGAATCAGAAGGAATTGCTTGCCGATCAGCTGTCAATACAGGAAAAGCAGCTCAGATTCAATTTAAACAATGCTATTGAGCAGTATGAAAGTCAGAAGGCAAACCTGGAGGTTGCAGAAAGAGTTTTCAGCAATCTGAAAAAGAAATATGAGCAAGGGCTTGTTTCCAGCCTTGATCTGACAACAGCAAACAATAATTACCTGCAGGCCGAAAACAGCTACATCCAGGCAATGATCGGGTTACTCGAAGCGCAGGTGGAAATGGACAAACTTTTGAATTCGATTTAGTACAACAAGAAATATGAGCAATTTTATGAATTTGAAACCCACTATATTTTTTATAAAAATGAATATTATCAAGTTATTTAAAGCATTATTTCCGGCTACGGCAATCGCATTGTTTTTTTTCAGTTGTTCCTCAGCAGATGGGGAATCTGATAACGAAACAGCCGAAGAGCGGGTGGAGCCTGTAAGGGTGATCGAAATTGATTACAGTGAGATTTCCCGTAGTATTACACATATTGCAACCCTTCAGCCATTTATGGATATACATCTTGCCCCTGCTTCTCCCGGCCGCATAGAAAGAATTAACGTAGAGGCAAGCGACAGGGTAAGCAAAGGAGATTTGCTTGTTGAAATGGATAAAACTCAACTTAACCAGGCATTGGTTCAGTTGCAAAACCTGGAAAAAGATTACCGCAGGCTCGAAACACTGAAAAAAGAAGGAAGCATTCCCGAGCAGCAGTACGACCAGATCAAGACACAGTATGAAGTTGCTCTTTCAAATGTTGAGTTCCTTAAGGAAAACACCACACTTGAAGCACCTTTCAGCGGAACCGTTTCCGGCAGGTATTTTGAGAACGGGGAGATGTTTACCGGCACTCCCAACACACCGGAGGGAAAGGCTGCTATTCTTTCACTTGTTGAAACCGGCAGACTGAAAGTTTCAGTAAATGTGTCTGAAAGATTTTATCCTTCTATAAAAACAGGTATGCCTGTTTCAATAAAATCTGACATTTATCCCGGTGAAGAGTTTTCAGGTTCTGTCTTAAGGATCTATCCGGTAATAGATAATCTTACCAGGACTTTCAGGATTGAACTTGTTGTGCCAAATCCCGGCGAAAGGTTGAGGCCCGGCATGTTTGCCAGGGCAACTCTTGATGTAGAAAGTGCAGAGACACTGGTTGTCCCCGCAATTGCCGTATTGAAGGTGCAGGGATCAAACGACAGGTACGTATTCATTGAAGAAGACGGAAGAGCCAAAAGGGTTGTTGTGGAGATAGGTGACCGGTATGACGACATGGTTGAGATCATCTCAGATGAAATTGCTCCAGGAGACAACCTGGTGATTGCAGGACAGGGGCGCCTTGTTGACGGGGTGGCCGTACAGGTTGAAAAGTAATAAAACGGAATTGATCACTCAAGAATAACCAACACTAAATATGAGTATATACAAAAGCGCCGTAAACAAACCCATCACAACACTGATGATATTTGTAGCAATTATCGTGATGGGTATATATTCCCTTATATATATACCGGTAGACCTTTATCCCGAAATGGACCCACCATACATTTCTGTAATAACAAGTTACCAGGGAGCCAATGCGAGCGATATAGAAGTAAATGTTACACGCCCCCTTGAAGATGCCCTCAACAGGGTTGACAACCTGAAAGAAATATCATCCACTTCAAGCGACAATGTTTCGGTTATATTTCTCGAGTTTGACTGGGGATCGGATTTGAACGAGGCTTCAAATGAGATCAGGGATGCAATTGACCTGTTATTCGATTACCTGCCCGACGGGGTAAGCCGACCGACTATTTTTAAATTTGATCTGAGTATGTTCCCGATACTCTTCTATGCAATCACTGCAGATGAAAGCTACAGCGGTCTGTCCAAAATACTTGAGGAAAGGTTAATTAACCCCCTTAACCGGATTGACGGTATAGGAACAGTTATGCTAATGGGCACACCTGAAAGGAAAATATATGTAGAAGCAGATCCCGTTAAGCTGGATGCTTATAACATGACCATTGAACAGATTGGTAATACTATACAGGCGGAGAACATGAACATGCCTTCCGGAAAGATCAAAATGGGGATGATGGATTACCAGCTGAGGGTTGAAGGAGAAATAGAGGAGAGCTATGAGCTGGAAAACCTTGTGGTAGGACATTTCCAGAACAGTTCAATATTCCTGCGGGATGTGGCTGAAGTAAGGGACACGTTGAGGGATTTGACTATTGATTCACGAATTGTCGGCCAGCAGGGAGTCAGGATGATGGTAATGAAGCAGTCTGACGCCAACACTGTAACTATTGCTTCTGATGTAAGGGAGGCTATTTCTGAGCTTGAAAAAGAGCTGCCTCCTGACATAGAGATAATGCAAATTTTCGATACATCGGAGTTTATAAGAGATTCCGTAAACAATTTGTCACAAACAATTTTTTGGGCAATTATTTTCGTTGTGCTGGTGGTTCTCTTTTTTATCGGCAAATGGAGAGCTACCTTTATTGTAATGCTCACAATACCAATATCCCTTATAGTCTCTTTTATTTACCTTTTCATCACAGGCGGGTCAATTAACCTGATCTCCCTCTCTGCACTAACTATAGCTCTGGGTATGGTTGTTGACGATTCAATTGTGGTATTGGAGAATATATCAAAGCATGTGGAACGCGGCACCAGTCCGCGCGAAGCCGCAATATATGCAACCAACGAAGTGTGGCTTCCTGTTATCATAACCACGCTCGTTATTGTTGCTGTTTTCTTTCCGCTGACCCTGGTTGGCGGGATGACGGGTGTGTTGTTCAAGCAGTCAGGCTGGATAGTCTCGATCACCGTGATCACATCCACAATTGCCGCAATAACGCTGATCCCGATGCTCGCATCACAACTGCTTGAAATAAAGAAAAAGATGGAAGGCAGGCGCCGTCCATTCTACGGGAGAACCATTGAACCGTTCATTAAAAAACTGGAAAGTGCTTATGAGGGGATGATCAGGTTTGCCCTTAAACACAAAAAGACAGCCCTTCTCATTGCATTTGCAATTTTCGCCGGCTCATTGCTGCTGCTCAGGTTTATAAGCTCGGAATTCATGCCTGAAGCTGACGAAAGCAGGTTAAATGCTGAAATTGAGCTTACCACCGGCCTCCGGGTGGAAGAGACAATGAAGGTGGCAAGGGAACTGGAGAGAATAATTGAAGAAAGATATCCTGAAGCGAGAATCTATGCAGTTTCATCAGGTTCGGATGATGAAGGCGGGATGGCAGGTTTGTTCGGACAAACCGGTTCAAACATGATTGAAGTTGTAATAGGTTTGTCACCTATTGAGAAAAGGGAACGGTCTGTTTGGGATATTGCAGAAGATTTCAGGCACCAGCTGGAACAAATCCCTGAAATTGTTGAGTTCTCTGTTACTGCAGCAGGAGGAGGAATTGGAGGCACTACGGTTGATGTTGAGATTTTCGGATACGATTTCAATGTTACAAGCGGTATTGCTCATGAAATAAGAACCCGTATAAATAATATCCCCGGTGCGGCAAATGTTCAGGTAAGCCGCAAAGATGAGAGACCTGAGCTTCAGGTGGTGCTTGACAGAACAAAGCTGGCTGAAAACGGACTGAACACTGCAATGGTTTCCAGTACTCTTCGTAACAGGGTAGCAGGAATGTCCGCTTCCATTTTCCGGGAAGAGGGGGAGGAATACGATATTATTGTAAGGTATGGAGAAGAGTTCAGAAGCTCCATATCAGATCTCGAATCTATAACCGTTACCAATCCTGCCGGCAACAAAATCAAACTCGGGGAGATCGGGGAGGTACAGGAATACTGGAACCCGCCGAACATAGAGAGGAAAAGCAGGGAAAGGGTAGTAACCGTTTCAGCTGAACCTTCAGGAATTGCCCTTGGCGACCTTGCAGAAGAGATCAACTCAATTGTTGCCGACACAGATATTCCCTCCGGAGTATATATAAACGTGGGAGGTGCTTATGAAGACATGATGGAGTCCTTTATGGATCTTGGATTACTTCTGATTTTAAGTATAATCCTGGTATTCCTGATTATGGCATCGCAGTTTGAATCTTTTGTTATGCCTTTTGTAATTATGTTCTCCATACCTTTTTCATTTACGGGAGTTATCCTGGCCCTGTTCATCACCAACACTAACCTCAGTATAATCGCCGGTCTTGGAGCAGTATTGCTTATCGGTATAGTTGTTAAAAACGGAATTATACTGATAGATTACATCAACCTGATGCGTGACCGCGGTAATCCACTTAATGAAGCGATTGCCATATCGGGAAGATTAAGGCTCAGGCCGGTACTTATGACTGCCATAACCACAATGATGGCAATGCTCCCTATGGCACTAAGCAGGGGTGAAGGAGCAGAGATCTGGAGCCCGATGGGTATTACGCTTATCGGGGGACTCTTGTTTTCGACTGCCGTTACCCTGATACTTATCCCGGTGGTTTACGGCATTGTTTCTCGTCGTGGCGAAAGGGATAAACTCAAGAAAATAAGGACAAAATTTACTTTTATGAACGGTAATCAGTACTAGGAAATCAACCCAGACAATAGAGGATATGAAAGCAGTAATGATCATATTTAACCAGGCAAACACCGAAAAAGTGGAATTCATTTTTGACAGGCTTCAGATCAGAGGTTACACCTGGTGGAGTGAAGTAAAAGGCAGGGGGGCTGAAACAGGTGATCCCCGCATGGGAACACATACCTGGCCGGAGCTCAATTCCGCTGCAATGACCGTAGTGCCTGATAACCGGGTTGATGAACTACTCGAATGCGTAGAGAAGCTGGACAAAATAAACGAGGAGGTAGGTATCAGGGCGTTTGTCTGGAATATTGAAAAAAGCTACTGATTCTGAACGGAACAAGAGCTTTCTTAAATAACACCATGTTACCCGGCCTTCTCCGGCCGGGTAACATATTCATTAGTATAAATTATGTTTAGTAAAATAGTTATCACTATTTTGCCTAATTAAGACTTTGAACTTTTACTTTTCAATCCCATGGATTCCCCACATTTATTCATCTCTTTTTGTCTGCCGAAGGCTGATGGGGGCTTCATCAATAAGTTTTATTCCTTTAGCAGTTGCAATACCCCGGGTGTAATTAACTAACAGGTTGTTGAACACTTCTGTTACAGAAAAATCTCTCCCGGAAAAGAAATCCTGGTCTGAAAAAATGTTTAGCTGCTCAACAAAAATCCTGGCTACCATATCCACATTAATATCTTCCCGGTAAAAACCCTCTTTCACCCCTTTCTCAATCAACTGTTTTGTTATCAGATAATTATTGTGCTGCTGGAGCTGGAATTTTTCATGCCAGATTGAAGGGTAAATACGCTTGAGGTCACTGAAAAACAGCGGATTTACTGCAAGCAGTATTTCATTACCCTTTTTCAAAAATGCAATAATAGCCTCTACAACATTATTGTTATTGTTCAAAATCTTTTCACTCTCTTCCCTCTGCTTTTTAATAATATTGTCAAGGCAGTAACGTATAAGATTGTCTTTATTTGTGAATTGCTCATAAAGAGTTCTCTTGGATATCCCCATACGGAATGCTATATCATCCATTTTGATCTTCCTGATCCCGGCGGACTGAAACATCACTGTTGCGGTTTCAATAATGTCACCATTTACCTCCATAACAAATAACCTGTATTTAACCTCCCTAAATTAACTAAAACTATTAAAATAAAAACGTATATGGATAAAAGGATGATTAAATCCCTATAAAAAAGACTTTCAAACAAAGCTAACGTGTTATTTTAAAGTCGATTAGATAATTATAGCGAAAAAATCAGGAAAGTAGCTCCAAATTAAACATAACTCCTTCGCCCGGTTCTGAATGAACCGAAATATAGCCTTTATTTTTACGAGCGATCTCTCGTGAAAGGCTCAAGCCAATTCCCGAGCCGCCCTTTTTTGTTGTAAAGAAAGGGATAAAAATATTGTCAATAATATCCGGAGAAATTCCCGGGCCATTATCTTTAACCTGAACTAAAACCCTGCCGGGTGAAGCTGGAAAAGCTGACAACAAGATACTGCCCCCATTCACTTCTTTTAACGAATCAATCGAATTTTTCAACAGGTTAATCAGTACTTGTTTCATCTGCTCTTTGTCGGCAAATATTTTCAGTTCCGGGTCAGACAAACGTGTTTCAATTTCAATATCATACTTTTTTGCTTCAGGTCTTATAAGGCTTACTACTTCCTTAAATAACCCTGCTAGCGGAACATTTTCAGGATCAGGTTCCGGCAGCCTTGTAAGCCTTTTGTATGAACCAATGAATTGAACAAGTCCCTTACTCCTGCTTTCTATAGAAATGAGGCTTTCACGGAGGTTTGCAATCTCTTTGTCAGTTAACTTCGAAGAGTCCTTCCTGTTACCCTCGCCTGCAGATAGCATTTCATTCATTGCTTCACTCAGAGACGAAATTGGTGTTACCGAATTCATGATCTCATGGGTAAGTACCCTTATCAGTTTCTGCCAGGATTCCAGCTCCCTCTCCTCCAGTTCACTCTTTATGTCCTGGAGTGAAACCAGTCTGAACTCTTCTTCACGAAGCTTGAAAACTGCACACCTGGCAAGCAAATGACATGTTTTTCCGCTGATATTTATCTTGATTACCCTCTGTTCACCCGGTTCAAATTTTTCGAGATAACCGGGGAGTTCAGGTACCGCCCCGGAAAGGTCGGTAATTTTTTTGCAGGTTTTACATTCAAGCAACTCATCTGCAGCTTTGTTCTGGAAATGAATCCTGCCATCCGGGGAAAAGCATATAAGTGCAACAGATACGTGTTCTACTACCATCTGCAGGTAACGGTAATGAATTTCCTTTTCGATACGGATGTTTTGTATTTCCGAAATTATTGCCGAAAAAGCATTTTTCAGAAAATAATTACCCGTTTTCTCCGCATCTTTTAGTGAATATCCGCAAAAGTCCTTGCTTTTCAGCGCCATCATAAACCGCGCCAGTTGATGCTCGGATCTTTCAGCAAGGAATATAAGCTCCAGCAAAAGAAGTAAAACAGTTAACCCCGATACCGCAGATGTAACATACCATTGCTCGTGGTTCAATGAGAAAACCAAAAAAAGCAATAGAATAAATATGAAAAAAACCCTGATAACTATGCCTAATCTTAAACTGCTAAATACCATATTTTTTCATCTTCCTGTATAGTGTAGTGCGGCCAAGTCCAAGTTCCTTCGCCGCAATGCTTATATTGCCATCATTCTTCCTCAAAGCATTAAGAATTGTTGTTTTTTCAACTTCTTCCAGATTCAGCATCTCCCTGGCTTTATTAATCTTATGCGATTTGATCGCAAAAACAGATTCATCAAGAACCAACTTGTCGGTCATTATAACAGCTCTTTCAACAACATGCTGCAGTTCCCTGATGTTGCCAGGCCAGGAATATTTTGACAATTTTCTGATTGCGTCATTTGTTATTCGAAGGCCGGGTTTCCGATACTTCTTTGAAAAGATATCTGCAAAATGTTTTGCAAGTAGTGGAATGTCTCCTGTTCTTTCTCTTAAGGGAGGAATCCTTATCTCCACCGTATTTATACGATAATAAAGATCTTCTCTGAATTCCCTTTTCTCAACCATCTCAGGTAAATGCTTGTTGGTTGCACAGATAAGTCTGATATCCGACTTGACAGATTTGTTGCTTCCAAGAGGGGTTATCTCCTTTTTTTGAATTGAAGATAAAAGCTTGCCCTGCATAGAAAGAGAAATATTCCCCATCTCATCCAGGAACAGTGTGCCCCCTGAAGCAATCTCAAAACGGCCTTTCCGGTTTTCCGCAGCATCTGTATATGCGCCTTTAACGTGGCCGAAAAGTTCCGATTCAAAGATTGTTTCAGAAAGGGAGCCCATATCCACACTGATAAACACTTCATCTGCCCTCGGAGAATTTCTGTGTATTGCCCTTGCCACCAACTCCTTCCCGGTGCCGTTCTCACCGAGAATAAGCACATTGACTTCAGTGCTGCTGACTTTCTCGATTGTTTTGAACAGACTTTGTATTTCAGGCGACTCCCCTATTATCTCGCTGAACTTCCTGTCAATGTCTTTTGAAAGCAGACGCTGGCGATTTTTCAACTGCTCAATTTTTTGTTGTGAGCAACTCAGCTTATAAGCAGATTTCAGAGTAGCAATCATTTTTTTATTGCCCCAGGGCTTAACCACGAAATCAAGCGCTCCATGTTTCATAGCCTTAACAGCAAGGTCAATGTCCCCGTAAGCGGTCATAACAACAACATGTGATGAAGGAGATATATCAGCTATTTTTTTCAGCCACTCGATTCCTTCCTCTCCGCTGGTAATGCCCGGGGAAAAATTCATGTCAAGCAGTACAACGTCGAATGATCTGCTCTCAAGAATCTCGCGCAGTAACGCAGGGTCTTTAACAGTTTTAATTACCGGGAAATGATTCTGTAAAACTATCTGCGAAGATCTCAAAACTTCCGGATCGTCGTCAACAATCAATATAGAGCCTTGTTCTTCAGGCATAAGTCAATAAGATATTTAATTACAAATTTAACAAAAAGAGCTTAACAGGCTCTTATTCTGTATGAATTTGAAATAATTAAATATAATTAATATATTGCGGCAGAAAATGAGTTTTATTTGAAACAAGTTTCCGTTACAGAACGTAAACGTATATCCATTTATATCAAAAATCTGTACCATGAGAAAAATACTTTTAATTCTTGCCATTTCAATATCGACAGGCTTGCTAATGACCTCATGCTATCTCAACAGGCCCGTATGTCCGGCTTACTCAGAAAATGCCGAGGAAACCGAGCGCGAAATAACCTAACCCTAAAACAGGCTTTCTGATATTCCCCTGATAAAGGGGTCATCAGGCTGCATACCATAGTTGCGGGCAAGTACCTTTGCAATTGCCTTCTCTTCATGGGGAACTTTTACAAGTAGTTTACCCAGGGGATCATTTCCTTTTCTGCCGGATATTTCACCTGACGTTTCTGCCTTGCTAATAATGCCATTCTTAACAGAAATCAATATTTTCAACAAACCATCCCCTGTATTTAAAACTTTTTCAACTTCATAGCCTGGTGAATAACCAAAGTTCCAGTCCCAGCGAGAATATTTCCTTGCTGCCAGATCCTCAATCATACGGACATCCTTTTCTGACATCTCAAATATCCTGCAGCCAGGTATTGTCTGAATCACATGCTCCATAAACATGTCGCAAAAGCCCGCAACATCAATCCTTTTCTCTAAATGTTCCCCTATATTGGTAACCTCACTCGGTATACTTCTTACCCATTTCCCGCTGTAAACAGACGAGCGGTCAATCAGTGATATTTTCAGCTCACTTAAATCGGTTGAAAAAAGGAGTGTTCCGTGGTGGATAACACGTCTGCCTGAAACATGCACCGCATTACCGGAAAATTTTCTGCCGTTAATAACCAGATCGCTTTTACCCCTTAGCCGTGCATTTACATTGAGCTTTTTCAAAAGGTCAAGAACAGGTCTGGTATATTTTCTGAAATTGACAAGATCTCCTTCTAACCCATTTGTTATAAATGAATAATTCAGGTTGCCCCTGTCATGATATACTGTCCCTCCGCCAGATAACCTCCGGGCAACAATTATATTGTTTTTTTTAACATAAGGGTAATTAATCTCTGCATAAGGATTCTGATGTTTGCCGCAAATAACCGACCTGTCATTGCGGTATAATATGAAAAAATCATCGTCAAAATCCTTCAGGCAGTATTCCTCCAAAGCAAGATTAAAGAAAGGAGAAGTTTCCCTGTTAGTTACACAAATCATCTGAAAATGGAAATATAGAATTAGTTTGTTATATATAATAATTCTCCCGAAACATAAGTCCTGTATTTCTTTAAAGGCAGGGTTGCCGGTCCGCGATCCGGCATCCCTTCGGAAGGCAGAACAAACCTTGAATTGCAACATGGACACACAGCAAAAAGTTCATCCTCAAGTTCAACAGCACAATTATGCAAAGGTTCATAAGGACATGTTCTGTCAAATGCCAGGAAAACAAGATTTGCTTCACGGTAAATAATTATACCATTGAGCCCGCCGTCTACTGTTACAGAACCACCAATTCCCAGATGGGCGAGATCAGTGTGAATGTGAAGACGTTCGTCCACTTTTACATAAGGCATCCAGTGATCATCATCATCACATGAAATAAAAACTTGTAACAGCAATGAAATTATTAAAATATTTATTACTTTTGCTAAAGAAGTCAAAGCGTCAATTTTTTTTCCTGCACTAAATTAAGTTTTTTTTATAATAATGACTTGTTTAGTGTTGGTTTTTTATTACATAAGCAGGTTGATACTGAATTTTGAATTGCTGTTTCAGGAAAACCATTATTGTATTTTATATGGAAGGATTTTTTGAAAGTTTCCTGTATCTTATGATTGCCATAGTAATACTCATTTTGAGTATGAGGGGCAACAAGAAAAAGCAGGAGTCCCAGTCTGACACCCGGGAGGAACCCTATGGGGAGCCTGCTTATGAGCCCGTAGTGCAGGATGAAACTGATGAATATAAAGAGTCCGGAGATGTAATGAAAACTGGCAGAACTACTCATGATGATGATGAAAAGACGCCCTGGATAAGTGAAAAAGATGCGCAGGCATCTGTAATGGATGTCGATTCTGTTCTAAAAGAAGCACAAACCAACCCCATTGCAGAACAGGAAGGTCTGTTGGAAAGTGTTGACGACCATTACAACAAGAAAAAAACAAAAAAGCCGCCGATAGATTTCGATCTTAAGAAGGCTGTGGTTTTTTCCTCAATCTTAGAACGACGGGAATACTGAGTTCTTGATGCCCCCGGATTTTTCCACAAATTTTATCATTCAAAAACCTTATTAATCCATACTATATTTTACCTGATAGTTTATTAAAATCTGTTTAACAAAGCATTGTTTTTTTGCTTTAAGAGATGATTTGCTTAATTGGTTAAGTAATAAAAAAAATTTTACCTTTACCCCGGAAAAAGAGTTCCGGGGTGCCCGGAATTCTTTTTTTATATAAATACCAGGAGGAACAAAAATGAACAAGTTTTCTTACCTAACTGAAGAGGGGCTGGCAAAGCTGAAAGCTGAACTTGAGCAGTTGAAAAATGTTGAACGTCCGGCCATATCCAGGCAGATAAGTGAGGCAAGGGAGAAGGGTGATCTTTCTGAAAATGCTGAATACGATGCAGCAAAGGAGGCTCAGGGGATGCTTGAGATGAAGATTTCAAAACTTGAAGATTATATTGCTAACTCAAGGGTTATTGATGAGTCCCTTATAGATACAAGCAAGGTACAAATCTTCAACAAGGTGAAAATAGAAAACAAGAAAAGCAATTCCGTTATGGAATACGTAATAGTATCTGAAAGTGAAGCTGATGTTAAAAAAGGCAAAATTTCAGTCAATACTCCCATTGCCAAAGGTCTCCTTGGCAAAAAAGTTGGCGATGTGGTTGAAATAACAGTTCCTTCAGGTGTTGTCAGGATAGAAATACTTGAAATATCCCGGTAACCTTATAAATCCAATTATTATGGCAACAATTTTCAGTAAAATAATAAAAGGTGACATTCCATCCTACAAAATTGCAGAAGATGATAAATATTTTGCATTTCTTGATATAAATCCACTGTCAGAAGGTCACACTCTTGTAATACCCAAAAAGGAGACAGACTATATATTTGATCTTGAAGACGAGCAGCTGGCGGGTCTTCACCTGTTTGCAAAACGAGTAGCCAAAGCGGTCGAAAGGGCTGTGCCATGCAGCCGCATAGGTATGGCAGTTGTGGGACTGGAAGTGCCTCATGCACATATTCACCTGGTTCCGATAAACAGCATCGAAGATCTGAGTTTTGCACGCCCCAGGCAAAAGTTCACCGGGGAAGAGTTTGTTGATACAGCAGAAAGAATAAAAAAAGAGCTGAAATAACTCCTTTTAAGCAATTTTTCCGTATTTCTTAAGGGGATTATTTCTTTAACCTGCCGCTGTTTTTGTTTATAAAGTCCTTCCAGCTTTTATAACCTGTTTCCTTCCCCGGTATCCTTGCCTGGTAATAATGACACACTGCTGCAGCAAGGCCATCTGTTGCATCCAGGTTCTCAGGCAAATCATCTATTTTTAAAACACGCTTGAGTATTGCTGCAACCTGCTCCTTTGAGGCATTCCCGTGGCCTGTAATTGAAAGTTTGATCTTCAGGGGAGCGTACTCAAAAATGGGGACAGACCTGTAAAGTCCGGCTGCCATAGCTACTCCCTGGGCCCTGCCAAGCTTTAGCATTGATTGCACGTTCCTGCCGTAAAAAGGTGATTCGATAGCCATCTCATCCGGAAAATACTGGTCTATTAACTGAAGAGTACGTTCAAAGACTTTCTTCAGTTTAAGATAATGGTCATTGAAACCTGTAAGATCGGCAAAGCCTATGGTCAGAACTTCAGGGTCTCTTCCGGTTGCCTTGATAATTCCGTATCCCATTATGGTTGTTCCGGGATCGATCCCCAGTATTATTCTCTCTTTTTCCAAAAAAACAATTTTAATGTGCTCCGATAATTCTTCTGAATCCTTTCACCTCAGTCAAAGGTTGAACAGGAAAAGTTTTTTTCACAGGCAGTGCACTAAAACTGCCGGTTTCCAGATAAATCAATGCCTCCTTCAGGCTTAGCTCTCCGGGATCCCCGAACATTCTGGTAAGATCATCATCTATATAGGCATCGGCCGGCAACCCGTCAAAATATTCACCTTCACCTTCAGCATTGACAATCTTGAATGTTATGGGCACAAATGCATAATCCCTGTAAAACCAGACATTCATCCCCATAGGCTTACCTGAGGTGTTGCTTCCGACAACTGTAACAGGCATATAGGGTTTCAGTCCGTTTATTACCATTTCACTTGCAGAAGCTGTAGTACGGGTAGTGATCACAACAAGCCGGTCTTTGTTGAGAGGGAAATCTGTTACCTTAAAACTGTCCACGTAATTTTGGCTTGTTTGTTTGTCATTGTAAACATAACCGGTAAATGGCTCCTCAAAAACTGCTGTACCCCCGATCGAAGAGGCAAGATAGTTTGCTAGGCTGGTTTGTCCGCCGCTGTTGTAACGGAGATCAAGAATAAGGTTGTCAATGCCTTCATGAAGAAAATCAGAGAATACGTCTTCTATCTCATTTTTTGAAGGTCCTGTAAAACCTTTGTAAACCATATACCCTGTTCTTTCCCCTCCATATTCGATAACTTCACTGTGCAGTACGGCATTCATTGTAATTTCCTTTTTCTCAAAGGTGAACTCTACCGTTTCGTTATCGGGATTTATAAACCTGAACTTGTTGCTCACACCAACATTGTTGGGCCCTAGCAACTGGTTTATATTGTCCCCCTCTGATATAATTTGATCGTTTATCGCTTCAATGATCCAGCTTCTGCTAACACCCGCATCGAAAATATCTGTATTTTCAAAAACAAATGAAACTCTCAGTTTACCTTCATCATCCCATCCGCTGCCAAAACCGTGCCCCACATATTTTGACTCACTGTAATATGCTTCAAATTCTTCTTTTGTTGTAATAAAACTCCAGGGATCTTGTGTATAACGCAACTGATTAAGCACCTGGTATGGTGACATATAGAGAGACGGATCTATTTCCGGCATAAGATCGTACCAGAAATACCACTCTTTCATAAGATTATGAAAAGTAATATTGTCAATTACCCTCTGGTCATCATCCTTTTCGTCTTCTTTTCTGCATGATGCAAATGAAAGCATAATAAAAAGAGAGGCTGACAGCCAGATTATCCTTAAAAGGTGTTGATACGGTTTTTTCATCATTAAGTATGTTAAATCAAAAATACTGTTATCCTTCATCCGTTTCCCCTGGCGGGAATACCGGTTTTAGATTCACTTATTTTTTTCTGAATAAATATCCCTCCTATTATAAACAGCAAACCAATTACAGTTGTTGTGTAGATTTTTTCTCCCAGTAAAAGATTTATCAGCAAGAGTGCAAAAAAAGGTGTCAGGTAAATCAGATTGCTTACTCTGTCGGTCGATTCAGAGAACTGAAGAGCTTTCAGCCAGAAAACGAAAGTAAAGCCCATTTCAAAAGCGCCAATGTACACTCCTCCGTAAAACCCGTACAAATGGAACCTTTCAAACCCGGAAGTAAAGAGCATTAACACTGCAGCAAACAGGGAAGCAAAAAGGAAGTTCAGAAAAAGCTTTATAATTTCATTCCTTTCGTCCCTGACATTGTATATCCAAAACAATGCCCAAATAACTGAGCTGCCGAGAGCCAGGGATACCCCAAGAGTATCGGAGAAATTCATATCAAAAGGGTTGCCTTCCGAAGATATGAAAAACACGCCTGTAAAGCTGATAAGCATTGCAAAAAGGCTGTAAACCGATATCTTTTGTCTCAGCAAAGGTATGGAAAGCAAGACCAGCATTATTGGCCAGGTGAAATTAAGTGGCTGCGCAACCTGTGCAGGTAAGATTGAATAGGCTTTCAGCAAAACAACATAATAGAGAAAAGGGTTGAGAAAGCCCAGAAAAGCTGAATTGGCAAGATCTCTCCGGGAAGAGGCCGATAATTTGCCAACTTTCCCCTGGAAAAACAATATTGCAAAAAGTACTATTGTACTGGTAACCGAAGCAACAAATACAATCTGTATAAAACCTATATAATCCAGTGTAATTTTAAATGCAGATGCTGCCGTTGACCAAAACAGCACTGAAAGAACTGCAAAAAAATATGCTCTACCCTGGTTCTTCTGATGTTTGTTTTTGGTCATCAAAAACTGTTTAAACTATAATTTCAAATCCGGTGTATGGAACCAGTGCTTCCGGAACTCTTATGCCTTCAGGCGTTTGATTGTTTTCCAGAATTGCCGCCAATACCCTGGGCAGTGCCAGTGCACTTCCGTTAAGTGTATGGGCTATCATTGTTTTCTTTTCGCCTTCATCTCTGCACCTGAGCTTGAGTCTTTTTGCCTGAAAGGAGCCGAAATTTGATACCGAACTAACTTCAAGCCACTTTTCCTGTGCGGCAGCAAAAACCTCAAAATCATATGTCTTGGCTGCGGCAAATCCGGTATCGCCCCCACAAAGCAGCAAAATACGATACGGCAACCCAAGTCTTTTAACGAGTGACTCAATATAGCTTGTCATCTCCTCAAGGCTTTCATATGATCTATCCGGGTGTTGTATCTGTACTATCTCCACCTTGTCAAACTGGTGCAAACGGTTCAGTCCCCTTACATCTTTCCCGTAAGATCCGGCTTCCCTCCGGAAACATGGTGTATAGGCGGTTATTTTCAATGGCAGATCCCGTGAGTTGATTATATCCCCCCGGAAAATATTTGTCAGGGGAACTTCAGCTGTCGGTATCAGAAAAAGGTTATCCTCCTGCACATGATACATCTGACCCTCCTTGTCAGGTAGCTGACCTGTTCCGAATCCCGAATCCTCATTTACCATAAGCGGCGGAGCATATTCAGTATACCCTGCCTTAATAGCCTCTTCAAGGAAAAAGGAGATCATTGCCCTTTGCATCAAAGCGCCTTTCCCCTTATATAGTGGGAAGCCTGAGCCGGTAATTTTATTCCCCAGCTCAAAATCGATAATATCGTACTTCCTTGCCAGATCCCAGTGAGGCACTCCTTCTCCAGCCGGTTTAACTACTTCACCACCACCTCGGACTTTAACATTGTCATCAGCTCCTTCTCCTGCAGGAACTGATTCATGAGGTATATTGGGCAGCTGGACCAACAGACCCGCCAATCTTTCTTCCAGTTCATTGAGCTTTGCAGACAAGCCCTTTATCTCTTCTTTCATTATTCCTGTCTGCTCTTTCGCAGCTTGTGCCTCTCCTGTTTTGCCCTGCCTGAACAGGACACCTATCTCTTTTGACTTGCTGTTTAGGGATGCTTTAAGACTTTCCATCCTTGTCTGCAAGTCTCTCTTTTCTGAATCAACAGAAATAATTTCATCAACAATACCGGCAGCATCAAAGTTTCTGACAGACAACAGTTTTACAACAGAGTCCCTGTTCCTGGAAATATATTTGACGGTAAGCATAATAGAAATGTTTATAATTGGTTAAAAATAGAAAATCTCCTGTAAAATCACTAAAATTAGTTAATTTACAGGAGACTGCAATATTAATAAACCTTAAAAGCTATTCTTTCAGAGGCTCTATATATATAACTGACTTGTTACCTCTTGTCCTTTTAAACATTACAGTTCCGTCAATAAGAGAAAACAGGGTATGGTCTTTGCCCATGCCTACATTCAATCCGGGATAATGTTTAGTGCCGCGCTGGCGGACTATTATATTGCCTGCCTTCACACTGCCCCCTCCGAAAACCTTGACGCCTAAACGTTTGCTTTCCGATTCGCGGCCGTTCCTTGAACTTCCTGCTCCTTTTTTGTGTGCCATTTTTATCTGATTTTATATTAGACTTCCCTTTTGCCTAACCCATGCAATTATTCACTTAAGATACAATCTCTTCAATCTGGATCTGGGTAAGATTCTGCCGGTGCCCTGTAAGCTTCTGGTAACCCTTTCTTCTTTTCTTTTTGAATATCTTAACCTTGTCTCCCTTCATATGGGATAATATTTTGGCTTTTACAAGCGCATCCTTTACAAGGGGCTTGCCAACGGTAACCTTACCATCATTATCAACAAGCAAAACCTTGTCAAAATCGACCTGCGCACCCTCCTCTTCATGAAGACGGTGAACATAAAGCTTTGCGTCTTTCTCAACTTTAAACTGTTGTCCGGCTATATCCACAATTGCATACATCTCTTATACTTGTTTTAATAAACTTTGGGTGTGCAAAAGTAAAAAAGTTTTATCTATTTACAAACTTTTTACTTTCCATATTTTCTTAAACGGACAGGCTTGTAAAAAATTTTTGATCTGCCAGGTAAGTGATGCGGATATGTGGTATAGCGCGGGACTGCAGGGAAATAATGCCGGCTATTATATGCCGCTGATAAAGAGCGGAATCTGATATGATCACCATTGCTGAATCAAATAAATCTTCAAGAATCGTGCATCATAAAAAGATATTGTTATTTTTGTGTTAGGAGATAAGTTTTATCCGGTATACCGGTATCAAAATATACCCGTAAGATATGAGCAAAATAAAGTTGAATGTCCTTGGAATTTCTTACAGTCAGACACAATCCGGTGCCTATGCCCTTGTATTGGCAGAAGAAAAAGGTGAAAGAAGGATACCTATCATTATAGGAGGTTTTGAAGCACAGGCTATTGCTATTCAGCTGGAAGGACTTAAGCCGCCAAGGCCTTTGACACACGACCTGTTCCTGAGTTTTGCAACCGCTTTCGGAATTACAATTGTAGAAGTCAACATCTACAAGCTTGAAGAGGGGGTGTTCTATTCAAAGCTCATATGCGAGGACGGTGAAAAACAAATAACAGTTGATGCCCGTACAAGTGATGCAATAGCCCTTGCATTAAGGTTCAATTGTTCGGTTTACACCAGCGAAGAGATACTTTCAAAAGCCGGAATAGTAATTGACATTGAGCAGGAGTCAAAGGAAGGGAAGCCCCCTCCCGGGTCGGAATTCTTTTCGGACACCTCAAAGAAGCCTTCCAAATCGTCGGGAGATGAACTTCGAGATTTCACCATAACAGAACTGAAGGAAATGCTTCAGGAAGCTGTAAAAAAGGAAAATTATGAACGGGCCTCCGAGATAAGAGATGAAATAAACCGCAGGAAAAAAGAGTGAACCACCGGTGCAACTTCAATATTCAGCAAAATTTTTCCAAAAAAAAGTACTGATAACTATCAGTTTTATAACCGTTTAATCTTTGAGCCTGGCTGAGATTTTACCCGACCGGCTTTCAAAACCGGGCTTGTTCAGCAGAGCGAACATATTGTTTTTGTAAGCTTCTACCCCGGGCTGGTCAAAAGGATTTACTCCCACTAACATACCGCTGACCGCACAACTCATCTCAAAAAAATAGATCAGCTGTCCGAGATAATACTCGTTAAGTAAAGGAATCTCTATATGCAGTAAAGGAACTCCCCCGTCATAATGTGCAAGCATAGTTCCGGACTCAGCCATTTTCTGTACATGTGACATCCTTTTCCCGGCAATATAGTTCAACCCGTCAGAATCGATTTCCTCCCGGGGTATCAAAAGTCGCCTGTCCGGAGAGTTAATCGTTAAAAATGTTTCAAAGAGATGACGCTCCCCTTCCTGTATGTATTGCCCCATAGAATGGAGGTCTGCTGTATAGTTAACAGCTGCCGGGAATATTCCCCTGTTATCCTTGCCCTCACTTTCACCAAAAAGCTGTTTCCACCATTCTCCGAAGTAAAACATCCCGGGATGAGTCGTAGCAAGTATCTCAATTTTTTTCCCCGCCCTGTAAAGGGCATTCCGGGCCAGTGCATACATTGCCGATGGATTATCAATAAAAGCGGTATCACGGCCGGTAACCTCTTCCAATCTGCATGCACCCTCAATCAACTTTTCAATACTGAGGCCGGCAAGCGCTATTGGAACAAGTCCAACAGCTGTCAGAACCGAAAAACGGCCACCAACATCACGGGGAACAGAAAATGTTGAAAATTCTTCCTCTTCAGCCATTCTTCTGAGTGCCCCTTCGGAAGGATCGGTTATGGCAATAATCCGCCTGCGTGATTCTAATGCGCCATACTTCATTTTAAGATGATTCCTCAGAATCCGGAACGCAATTGCCGGTTCCGTTGTAGTGCCTGATTTCGATATTACTACAACTACACAGGATTTTTCATTAAGAATTTCGATAAGTTCCGAAAGGTAATCCTCACTTATATTATGCCCGGCAAAAACTACCTGCGGAGCACCATTTTCTCCCTTCAATGACGCAAAACTGTGTGACAGGGAATCTATAACTGTTCTTGCTCCAAGATAAGACCCACCAATACCTGTAACAACCACTATATCCGCCTTCTCCCTGAATGGCTCTATCGTCTGTTCAACGAGATCAGCCAGCTCCCTTCCCTCTCTTGACGGAAAACCACGCCAGCCAAGAAATTCGCTTCCTTTAACATTACCTTTATGAAGGTCATCCAGACACCGGACTGTCTCATCCATCATTGATTCTATTGCAGTCCGGGGTATAAATGGGTGAATACGGTTTATATTCAGCTTCAGATCTTCCATAACAAAAAATTTATATTAAACCTGCCTTCAAATCATACTTTTAACCTAAGAACCTTATGCCAGCTCCTCTGAAAGAAGCCTGACTTCAATTGCCGGTGATATCCGTTCATAAAGAATGTTGTATACAGCATTAGTAATAGGCAAATGTACCTTGTACCTGCTGTTAATTTCATAAATACACTTTACAGCATAGTATCCTTCCGCGACCATGTTCATGTCCAGAATGGCCGATTTAACAGAGTACCCTTTACCTATCATCATTCCGAAAGTGCGGTTGCGGCTGAATTGCGAGTACGAAGTCACCAGCAGATCTCCAAGGTAAGCAGAGCTGTCTATCTCCCTTTCACTTGGATAGGTATGATCAAGAAATCTCTTTATCTCCCTTATTGAATTTGAAATCAATACGGCCTGAAAATTATCACCGTACCCGAGCCCGTGACAAATACCAGCAGCAATGGCAAAAATATTCTTTAATACCGACGAATACTCGGTTCCGTAAATGTCATCCACTACCACAGTTTTAATATAATAGGTCTGCAGATACCTTGCAATATGGCTTGCCTCTTCCTGGGTTTTTGATGCAATTGTAATATATGAAAGACGCTCCAGGGCAACCTCTTCGGCATGACACGGACCGGTAATAGTGCCGATTGAACCGAAGCCGACATTGTAATGACTGTTGAAAAATTCTGCAATTGTCAGATTATCAACAGGTATGATTCCCTTTATTGCAGAAACAATAAACTTGCCTTTCAGATCAAGCCTTTTTCCTGAAAGAAGCCCTTTTAAATATACCGAGGGTACTGCAAAAAAAAGTATGTCGGAGTCGGCTATTATCTTTTCAAGATCATTATACATTCTGATCCTGGACATATCGAATGTTACCGAGCTCAAATACCTTGGATTGTGGCTGTATTTAAGCATATGGTCTATAGACAAATGGTTACGGAAGTACCAGTTGATTTTACCGGTATTACAAAGCAGTATCTTGGCTAATGCAGTTGCCCAGCTTCCGCTACCGATAACTGCAATTTTTGGTTTTTCCCACATATCTGACTTTTTAAAAGGTTACTCTTCAAGCCATTGGCTGACTTCACCAGGCTGCGGATTTTCAAGCCCCAGCTTGTTTTTTTTGTTGTAGCCGCATAGCTGATTATGCAATTTGCCGGGTTTTATCCCTTTCAGACTTTCAAAGGTAGGATAGCCAAGCTTCCGGATAACTGATACCCATTCAGGCGGAATGCCCTTTGACTCAAAATCTTCATCATCATCACTTTTTTCTTTCCTCAGGGGTTTCATTTGAGGAAAAAGAATAACGTCCTGTATGGAGGCTGAATTTGTCATAATCATGGCCAGACGGTCAATCCCTATACCCAATCCGGCTGTTGGAGGCATACCGAACTCAAGGGATTTAAGAAAATCTTCATCAATCACCATAGCCTCCTGGTCTCCGCGCTCACCAAGCCTGATCTGCTGTATAAATCTTTCCCGCTGGTCTACCGGGTCATTTAGCTCGGAAAAGGCATTGCATAACTCTTTGCCATTGACAATAACTTCAAACCGCTCTACCAGGCCGGGTTTACTTCTGTGCTTCCTTGCAAGGGGCGACATCTCAATTGGGTAGTCTGTGATAAAAGTGGGCTGAATAAGATGTGGCTCACATCTCTTGCCGAAAATCGCATCAATAAGCTTACCCTTGCCCATGGTTTTGTCCACATCCGCTCCCAGATCTGCAGCCACCTCAAAAAGATCCTTCTCACCCATTCCCGATATATCAATACCGGTATATTCCTGAATAGCTTCAAACATTGTATACCTCTTCCATGGACGGGCAAAATCGATCATTTTCTCCCCAACCCTGATTTCGGTTTTGCCGTGCAGATCAACTGCAACCTTTTCAATCATCTCTTCAACAAGATCCATCATCCATCTATAATCCCTGTAAGCCACATACAACTCAACCATGGTAAATTCCGGATTATGAAACCGGCTCAGACCTTCATTGCGGAAATCCTTGGCAAACTCATAAACTCCTTCAAAACCACCTACTATAAGTCGTTTTAAATAAAGCTCATCGGCAATACGAAGATATAAAGTAGTATCAAGCTTGTTATGGTAGGTCTTGAAAGGCCTTGCAGCAGCTCCTCCGTAAAGTGGTTGCAGCACCGGTGTTTCCACCTCAAGATAAGACCTCTCGTCAAGAAATCTTCGTATGGAATTTATCATGGCAGTCCGCTTGACAAAAACCTGCCTGATCTGTGGATTTACAATAAGATCAAGATAGCGCTGCCGGTAACGCTGGTCGGGATCACTGAAAGCATCGTAGGTTTTCCCTTCCTTCTCTTTTACCACCGGAAGGGGGCGGAGGGATTTGGAAAGAAGCCTGAACTCCTTTACATGAACAGATATCTCTCCCATTTTAGTAACAAAAACAAAACCCTTAACACCTATAATATCTCCTATGTCAAGGAGTTTCTTAAAAACCGTATTGTACATGGTATTGTCTTCCCCGGGACAAATATCATCACGTCGAATATATATCTGTATCCTGCCTTTTTCATCCTGTATCTCAGCAAATGAGGCACTTCCCATAATGCGACGGGTCATTATCCGCCCTGCAATAGAAACATCGCGGATATTGTTCTTGTCAGGATCATAATTGTTTAGTATTTCAACAGTTGTGGTATCGGACTGAAAGGTGCCTTCAGGATACGGATCTATTCCCAGATTCCTGAGCCCTTCCATTGCCTCTCTTCTGATTCTTTCCTGTTCGCTCCATTGTCGTTCTGTCATTTGCGCGCTCTTTTTTTGCAAAGATAGACATTATTTTTTCATCCCTATAGTAACAAAACCGGAGTAACTGAAGGGATTGTATATGTTCAGTTTGAGCCCTGTGACAGGATCGCTGAAAGAATTGCAATGCAGGGCTGTTATTTACGTTTTTTTAATGTAATTTTATAACCTCATTTTTGCCGGATCATTATGGAAAAAAAAGTGACCAGAAAACTGCCTCCATGGATGAAAATGAAGCTCCCGTCAGGCCAGAATTACTCAAGGGTCAGGAACCTCATGAACAGGTACCGCCTGCATACAATATGCGCCAGCGGGAACTGTCCCAATGCCGGCGAATGCTGGGGCAATGGCACCGCTACATTCATGATACTGGGTGACATATGTACCCGTAACTGCAAGTTCTGCGGTGTTAAAACAGGCAGGCCACTGCCACCGGATCAGGATGAACCGGAACGTATTGCACGTTCAGTTGAAATACTGGAGCTTAAACATTGCGTAATAACTTCGGTTGACAGGGATGATCTGGAAGATGGTGGCGCAGGTATGTGGGCAGCAACCATAAAGGCAGTTAAAAAAATAAACCCCGGCACAACAATTGAGGTTCTTATACCAGATTTCAACGGGGAAAAGGAACAGGTGGACAAAATTTCCGCTGCACGGCCTGAGGTTATATCCCATAACCTGGAAACCGTAAGACGGCTTACGCCCGAAATAAGGAGCAAAGCTGATTATGATACGAGTCTCGGGGTGATTGAGCATATCTCCCGTTCGGGAATTGTTGCAAAATCCGGTATCATGCTGGGACTGGGAGAGACCGGCAACGAAGTGACTGAAACAATGGATGATCTTTTAAAAGCAGGATGCCAGGTTATGACCATAGGGCAATATCTCGCACCCACTAAAGATCATATGCCGGTAAAGTCTTATATAAGACCCGAGCTGTTTGAGCGTTACAGGGAAACAGGACAAAAAAAAGGTTTCCGTTTTATAGAAAGCAGTCCGCTTGTCCGCTCTTCATATCTTGCAGAAAGACATGCAGGAATAGCAGATGAAAAAAATAACACGATATATAATGAGAAAAGCAATTTTTCAGGATCTGAAAAAAATTGATTACAAAAAAGCATGGGACTACCAGGAAGAAATATTTAACAAAGTATTGACAAACAAAGCAACTGCTGTATCAGGCTGCTGTAATTCAGAAGAAACAGATGCAGGCTACATTTTGTTTTGTGAACATCCCCATGTTTTCACCCTTGGAAAAAGCGGTGTTGAGAACAATCTGCTGATTGATCCGGGATTCCTTGGGAAAATCGGTGCCACATACTACAAGATCAACAGGGGCGGTGATATAACCTATCACGGACCGGGGCAACTGGTAGGCTACCCTATACTCAACCTGGAGTTACTCGGTCTTCAGGTAAAGCAATATATCTACCTGCTCGAAGAGGCCATTATAAAAACCCTTTCAGGTTTCGGTATCAGTTCATCCCGTATGAAGAACGCAACGGGAGTCTGGCTGGACGCAGAAGAGAGCGGCAAATCAAGGAAAATATGTGCAATTGGGGTGCGGGCAAGCAGGTATATTACAATGCACGGATTTGCATTCAACATCAATACGGATATAAGCTATTTCGGTTATATCAACCCCTGCGGAATGGCAGACAAAGGGGTAACATCCCTTCAAAAGGAACTGGGAGAAGCACAGGATACAGAAAAAGTGAAGGAAGAGGTAAAGGGACATTTATCGGAGCTTTTCGGTTTAAGACTTGAAGAGGCCAAAACTGCCTAAAGCAAAAAACAGATGGACAAGAAATGGGTAATGAAAGAGCAGGGTCCGGCTGACCAGGTTAATTCCCTGGCATCAGGACTGGGTGTTGACCCGGTTCTGGCTAATCTTCTGGTGCAAAGGGGCATCAAATCCTATGAGGAGGCAAGAATATTTTTCAATCCCGATTTAAAAGATCTTCACGACCCTTTCCTGATGAAAGACCTGGAAAAGGCAGTCCGCCGTATCCGGGAAGCAATTGAAAACAATGAAAAAATACTTATCTACGGTGATTACGATGTTGACGGAACCACATCAGTTGCCCTTGTCTATTCATTTCTAAAAAAGTATTACCCTAATCTACTGTACTATATTCCTAACCGTTACACTGAAGGCTACGGGATAAGTAGCGACGGAATAGATTATGCAGCAGAAAACGATGTGAAGCTGATCATTGCACTTGACTGCGGCATAAAGGCTGTTGAAAAGATCGCTTATGCAAAGGAGCGGAAAATTGATTTTATTGTATGCGACCATCATATGCCAGACGGTACCCTGCCGGATGCCTTTGCAATACTTGACCCAAAACAGCCCGACTGCAAATATCCTTTCAAGGATCTTTCCGGTTGCGGCGTTGGATTCAAATTACTTCAGGGATTATGCACTACAAGTGATTTCTCTTTTGAGGAACTGACAAACTTTCTTGATCTTGTTGCTGTTAGCATTGCATCCGATATTGTTCCTATTACAGGAGAAAACCGCATTCTGGCCTATTTCGGGATCAGGAGGCTAAATGAAGAGCCGTGCAGCGGACTGAAATCAATTATCAAGATTTCCGGTCTGGAAAACAAAACAATTGGAATAGATGATATTGTTTTCAAAATAGGTCCTCCAATAAATGCAGCCGGCAGAATGAAATCAGGCAGAAAATCGGTTGATCTCCTGATCTCCAGCAATGACGGTCTTGCCAGGAAAATTGGTGATGCAATCAATATCTTCAACAACGACCGCAAGAGCATTGACAGGCGTATAACCAACCAGGCAATTGAGATGATCGCTGCTGATCCCGATTCATCAAAGAAGAAATCGACAGTCCTGTTCAACCCTAAATGGCATAAGGGTGTTATTGGTATTGTTGCATCCAGGCTTATTGAAACCTATTACAAGCCAACTGTTGTTTTGACCGAGTCAAACGGAATGGCAACAGGGTCGGCAAGGTCTGTTCCCGGTTTTGACCTTTACCATGCAATGGAAAACTGCAGTGATCTGCTCGTTAATTTCGGGGGACATACTTACGCAGCCGGAATGACAATGGAGATAGACACTATCCCTGCTTTCCGGGAACGTTTTGAAAAAGAGGTGGCGTCAAAAATAAATGAAGACCTGCTCACCCCAAAAATCGAGGTCGATTCTCTCATTGCACTTGAAAAAATAATCCCCAGGTTTTACAACACACTTCGCAGGTTTGAGCCTTTTGGACCCGGGAATATGTCACCGGTATTCAAAGCGGAAAAAGTAATTGACAACGGCATGGTTAAAAAAGTCGGGGCCTCGGGTAAACACCTAAAGCTTGCCATAACTACAGAAAACAACACCAAAATGGTTCTTGATGCAATAGGATTCAACCAGGCAGGCAATTACCAGCTCATCAATATGGGAATGCCATTTGATATATGCTTTACAATTGAAGAAAACAATTACAGGAATAAAAGGAGTCTGCAACTTAACATAAAAGATATCAAAACCCGTGAAGACAGGCTTTTCAAAACCTGATCCTCAACTGTGCCTTTGCCTCCGACCTTCTGTTGCCCGTTATCTCGTTAAGCCCCGTCCCGATAGAGTCCCTCCCTGGCAGGACGGTTAAAGCATAACGCAGCCACAAATCAACCGAATTGCTTACCGAATACCTGGCCGTTAAATAACTACGGTATCCGCGATCGAAATAGGGAGGAAATGAAAATGCATACAATACATCATTCTCGTATGCATACATCCGGGTGTTGTAGGAATCGGTATCAAACACAGCATACCTTAAAGCTACGGAAAGAGGAAACGATTGAGGCCGCCAAAGTATATCCTGGTAAATCAGGAATCCCCTTTCCCGGTTCTCTCCCTCCTTAACATACCATGCATGCTCCAGCCGGTTGCGAAATTCCAGAGAAGATAATATTTGATAATTTATATGAAACCTTAAACGGGTATCGCCCGTATTAACCGGTTTTCTGATATTTCCTTCTCCTGCAGGTGAATTGGCCGGTTTTGATCTGTGCCTTATCCGGCTATACATCTGTAAGTCCGGAGACAAGCTGAAATCGGCCTGCAAGAGGAAGTCTGTCCCCCTGGAAGGTGTATAGATCCCGTAACGCAGCCAGGGAAAGTTATAAGTGTCATAATAGGCAGAAACTTTCAACCTCTGCATTATATAGAGCTCAGCTCCGGCGTATATTCCTTTTTCGTTAACGGGACTGGTTCCTTCTGAAAATGCATTTCCGTACCTTGTATGATAATCGCGGTCATAATCCCTATAAAGAAGTCCAATATTAAGACGAGAAGAAAGATCCCACAGAAACCCGCTTATTATTGCCCTGCCACTTCCGCTTGTCGCCACTTCCCCGAAAAATCTCATATCCATTAGTGAAAACCTGTAATTGATACCGGCATTGGTGTTTTCCCTGCCCCTGAATGCAAACTGGTTATACCGGTTCAAGGTCTGGTTGACCGGTGCTCCGAAATAATAGTGCATTGCTGTCATACCAATCCTGAAATGCCGGTGGTTGTAGGTTATATCACCGCCAAGAATGGTTTCATCAAGCACATTTTTGTGCTCCACCTGGGAGGGCGTTGCATGCAGTCCGGTACGGGGCAGTGAAGATACCTCACGAATATTCCCAAGGCTATCAGTCTCAGATATGCGGGCATCGATCTTTTTACTTGAATAAAAGAGACTCAGGTCAGTTTTATCTGAAAGAGAATATGTAACTCCTGCACCCCTCATAAACATATTCTCATCGGTGCTTGAATACTTGTTTATTCCCCTTGGATTTTCGGAGATATTGAGGACAGAAGCCGATTTGCCAAAGGAGAACCCCGACCATGATATGAGCCCCTGCCCGAATTGCATTTGGTAATCACCAAGGGCAATAGTCTTAAACCTGCCGGCATTGTTTATCTGAAGATGGAAAGAATGGTAATCCATACCGCGTGGATTCGAACCGCTAAACATTTCTTCACCCTGATCCTTTTCAGCAACAAAACCCCAATAGATGCGTCTGCCCAGATTATACTGGTATCGGGTATAAAGTTTCAGGGGACTCCCCAGGTATCTGGCATTTGGGTTTTCAGCAAGAGCTGAATCAGATATGGGTGAATACCCCTTCTGTTCCTGAAGTATTTGCTGCCCTCTTATAAAAAACTGGTGCCGCCCATGCCGCAGGGAAGAAACATCCCGGATAACAGGTGGATGAGCGGGATCTGCGACAGTTATAAACGGAAGTATCTTTCTTATTATATCCCATGTAAACCCCTCTACATACTGCAATTCATATACCGTGACAAACCTTTCGTTAACCGTCCTGTAATCCAGGAGATTACTGATATGTATCTCATTCAGCACATAAAGCCTTTGCAGTTCTTCACTTGATGCTGTGTTGATGTTGAGCGGACTGGCAATGAAGCTTTCCAGATCGTCATAAACTGCTGAGTAGTCAAATTCAATATCTGATGCGGCAAGCTCCTCCAGCATATCCTCTATTACTGCCCGGTAATCTGTCTGTTGAGAGTGCAGTAAACAAAAAATCCCGGAAAAAATGTATAAAAGAAATATATAGAATATAACTTTCATCAAAAGGTGTAGCTAACTGATATTTGGGGAGTAAATCCAAGTACCTGGTGATTTGTAAATGCTATATCTGCATTTAATCCCCTGTAAAAATAGCCCACTCCGAATGAGTTTTGTACCGGAGCTGAGTTGATCCCTGTCCGCAGATATATTGACCCGTAAAAGCCGGCTTCCAATCCTGCACTAAAAACAACTTTCCTGTCAATCTCCTTTTCCGCCTCAACTGATGCGAAAACATCCCGGCCAAACCTGTATCCAATACCAAAGCGAAAAATTGTCGGAACAGGCTCACTGTAATGTGTTTTGATTTTTGTTCCGGTCGGATTATAAACATGGGCAGCAACAAGCAGCCCTTCAGCCGGTTCAGCAATAAACCCTCCCTCTGCCGTTAGATTGCCACTGCTTCCGTAATCCTCCGCAATATATATATGGAGATAATTAACCTGAAGGCCTGCAGCCACCTTTTCCCCGAAATACCTCCCAAATGCAATGCCGGTCTTACTTTCATAATATTTTGCAAATCCAAAAAAGCTGTAGCTGAATCCTATCGTGCCTGGTCTGACAGGAATGGCCAGGGCGGCTGCCCGGAGACCAAATTCTGAAATATTGAACCTGTTCTCATAATGTATGGCAGCCGTAATTGAATTGATACCCGCAAGACCAGCCTGGTTATGATAAACAGCCCAGATATCAAAAATTGTAACTGCAGAATTACCCATAGCTGCAGCACGGCTGCCAAGAGGGTGGTTCTCATTTGCAAATGCCGGACAAAGAAGAGAATAAAAAAAAATAAAAAAAGACAACCTTCTTGTTACAAAAACAAGAATCTCCCTCTGTTTATATATTGAAGATAACCGCATTTCAGGCTGCAGAAAAAAGATACCTCATAAAAATCATGAAACCTCTTTTGAGAATCCCAACCTGAAACCCAAGTTAAGAAAAATTTTTTAATTTACCTTGAAGGGAAAACTTATTTTAGAAAGTTCATCGTTAGCTTTCAGAATCTTTCCCTTGAGTGATTCTTTAAATCCCGACACTTTTTCATATACCGCCTTATCACCTGTGCCAAGTATCTGGGCAGCCAGTATTCCCGCATTACGTGATCCGTTCAGGGAAACCGTGGCAACCGGAATACCCGGGGGCATCTGCAATATGGACAGTATTGAATCCCACCCGTCTAAAGAGATAGCCGCTTTGACAGGCACCCCAATAACCGGCAGTGGAGTAAATGCTGCAATAACACCAGGAAGATGTGCTGCTCCTCCTGCACCGGCAATAACAACCCTTACCCCCCGGTTATATATACCTTTTGCAAACTCCATCACTTTCTCAGGTGTACGGTGAGCTGACAAAGCATTGATCTCGAATGGTATTTCAAGCTCATTCAGAACTTTTGCGGCCTCTTCCATGACGGGCATGTCGGAAGTGCTGCCCATAATAATACTTACCTTTGGATTCATAGATTTTGATTAAAAAAATTAAAACTGTTTTTATATTACATTTTATTAACTTCGCAATTTACCTAAAATTCTGCCAAGAGAAAACTATATTTCTCCGGCCGGTATATTTTCCGGATTTTATGCAAAAAGTTATAATCGACCACAAAGAGTTTGCAGTTTCCATACCTTCAGCAAAAATTAAGGATGCTGTAAAGCGTATGGCTATGTATATCAACAAGGATTTCCATGGAGAGACCCCGCTTTTCCTGGGAATACTTAACGGATCCTTCATGTTTGTTTCCGATCTTTTAAAAGAGATTAAGCTGGACTGCAAGGTCTCATTTGTCAGGCTTTCATCATACAGCGGATGCTCCTCAACCGGGAAGGTAAAAGAGTTGCTTGGAATAAACGAAGATATTAGCGGGAAACCGGTAATAATTCTTGAAGACATTGTGGAAACAGGTAACACTCTCGAAAATATCGTTGAAAAGTTAAATACAATGCATCCAAAAAGATTGTGCATTGCAACACTGCTTTTAAAACCGGGAGCATTTTCAAAAAAAATTAAAATCGATTATACCGGAATTGAGATCCCCAACGATTTTATCATTGGATACGGACTGGACTACAAGGGTTTTGGAAGAAATTTAAAAGATATTTACAGTGAGACTTAATTAATAGTTTTTTATGAATTTTTTTTAATTGCTGAAACAACTTATTTTTAATTGTTAAATATCAAAAATCTGGAAATAATGCTCAATATAGTTCTTTATGGTGCTCCCGGAGCAGGGAAAGGGACTCAGTCTGGTAAGATCATAGATAAATACGGGCTTGTACACGCCTCAACAGGAGATATGCTTCGTAATGAAATTGCCGAAGGTTCTCTTCTGGGGAAAAAAGCAAAAAAATATATTGACAAGGGACAATTAGTCCCGGATGATGAAGTCATTGAAGCACTTGAGCACTTTATCCAGAAGTACTGCAACTCCAGAGGTTTTGTTTTTGACGGCTTTCCGCGCACTCTTACCCAGGCGGAGGCGCTTGATGAAATGCTTGCCGAAAGAAACACTTCTATTACTCTAATGATATCGATTGAAGTGGAAGAGGATGAGTTGTTAAACAGGCTCCAATTACGGGGAGAGAGAGAAGATCGTTCTGACGACGATAAAAAGATTATAGAGAACCGCCTGAATCTCTACTACAATACCAAAAAAACCATTCAAAGCTATTACGATAAAAGGGGGAAGTTCAGATCTGTTAACGGCCTGGGCACCGTTGATGAAATTTTCGACCGGATATGTACTATTATTGAAGAAGCTTATAAGATCAGGGCTTAATAAATCCGAACTTCATGGCAGGATCAAATTTTGTAGATTATGTGAAGATCTTTTGCCGTTCAGGTAAAGGAGGAGCTGGTTCTGTACATTTTCACCGGGACAGGCTGACACAAAAGGGAGGACCTGACGGAGGTGACGGCGGAGATGGGGGCGCTGTTGTTATAAAAGGAAACAGACAACTTTGGACTCTGATTCATCTTAAATACAAAAAGCATGTTTTTGCAGATAACGGTGAACCGGGTTCTTCAGCCAACAAAACAGGCTTGTCCGGAAAGGATGCCATAATTGAGGTTCCGCTTGGAACTGTTGTAAAGGAACCGATTAGCGGCAGAACTATACTTGAAATAACCGGTCACGAAGAAAAAAAGGTCCTTATTGAAGGTGGCAGGGGCGGTCAGGGCAATACCCGTTTCAAATCGTCAACCATGCAGGCACCCCGATTTGCTCAACCCGGCGAAGCAGGTAAAGAGGGATGGTTCATAATGGAGCTGAAGATACTGGCTGATGTCGGATTGGTAGGATTTCCCAATGCGGGAAAGTCAACCCTCCTTTCGGTTGTTTCAGCAGCAAAGCCGAAAATAGCGGACTATCCGTTCACCACTCTCAGACCAAACCTTGGGATAGTCAAATGCCGGGGAAACCACTCTTTTGTTATGGCTGATATACCGGGGATAATTGAAGGGGCGCATGAGGGGCGCGGACTGGGTACGCGATTCCTGCGTCACATTGAACGCAACTCTATGCTTCTGTTCATTATACCTGCCGACAGCAATGATATAAGAAAGGAATTCAATACGCTGCTCAATGAGCTCCGGCAATACAATCCGGAACTGCTTGACAAAAAAAGGATGCTGGCAGTTTCAAAAAGCGACCTGCTTGATGATGAGCTGAAAAAGGAATTAGAAAAAGATCTTCCGCCTCTTCATTATTTATTCATTTCATCAGTAACAAGCAGGGGAATAGAAAAGCTTAAGGATAAACTATGGAAAGAACTTAATACCGAATTGCATGATTGAACTGCTGAACGATCTGGATACCAAACTTTTTCTCTTTCTGAACGGCTTTAACAGCGACTTTTGGGATGTTGTGATGTGGAGGGTTACCAGAAAGTATACGTGGGTTCCTCTTTATCTTGCCGTACTTTTTCTCCTGTTCCGCAAATACCGCTGGCAGGCATTCATCCCTTTCCTTTTTATAATCGCTGCCGTGACAGTGACCGACCAGGGAAGCGGTATAATGAAATACTTTTTTGAGAGGCCCCGCCCCACCCATGAATCTGAACTTGCCGGGATGGTTCATAACTACGGTAAACCCGGTGGGCCGTTTGGATTTGTCTCCGCTCATGCGGCAAACTCTTTTGTACTTGCCTTTATAACAGTTAAGGCCATCTCACTGAGATGGTATACATGGATTATAATTGCATGGGCAATTTTACATTCTTACACACGCATATATCTTGGCGTGCATTACCCCGGAGACATACTGGGAGGAACAGCACTTGGATTATTTACAGGATGGGTGTTTTATAATCTGATGATCTTTACATGCTCGAAATGGCTTAACCAGGGTATAAGTGACTGCTATATCCCTTCTACCGTCACACCCCGACACGGTAATACGACGCATAAAAAATGGCCCTGCCGAATATTTCAGAAATAAAGAAGAAAATGAAAGAGATATAGACAAGCTGAGGCCGGTATATTGCAGTATGCTGCATCTGGAAATTTGCCCAGAAAATAAGCACGAAAAATCCCATAACCAAAGAAAGGATATGTAAAACCTGCCATGAGAAAGCGGGAACCGGCGGAGGAAGACCAGCACCGGTAACTGCAATCTCTGGCTCAAAAAGAAACATGTTCAGTAATTTAACCATTACTGCCAGAAACACAATCGCTATCAAAGGCCATAATAACGGTTTAATCTCGCTGACGGGAAAATTTTTGCCTCCCGCAAACATTGTCAGTACAACAAGTGCCATGGCCCCCAGCAAAAATGTGCTGATATAAAAGGCTGTGATAGTTGAAGGTGAATCCCATACAGGCGAAAGAGGTAACATGTAGATCCTTGCCATGATCCATACAAGTATCAACCCTGCCAGGGCAGCAGCAGCATGCCACAATCTGAGACCTGAAAGGCCCGGTATGCCTAACCATGCTGATGAACAACATACAGCAATGAGAAAGGTGAACAGAGACATCACGAATATCTCACGGCTAAGCCAGGAACTGCCAAGATTGCCGAGTGCATAAACAGACTGAAGCGGGCTGGCAAGATGGAAGAATGAAATTCCCATTGCTACCACAATTAAAACCAGGGATACCAGAAAATAGCCCTTCCTGAAATCGTTACCGGAAAGCATTTCAGAGTTCTTCACGAAAAGCGTAAGCAGAAGGGAAATAAAAATTATACCTGTTGTCATCTGCGACAGCAGTGTAAAAAAAACCAGAGGCCACTCGTTACTGTTCATGCTTTACCTCCTCCAGGTTATCAATTTTAATATCTCTGTTATGTGCCATTCTTGCATTCCGGTGGGGTTTTATTACTACAGCCGGTTCGGTGTGATGTGACGGAGGCAACGGGAAAATTTCATTGCCTTTTCCGTGAAGCCGTTCAAGCTCTTCCATCTCCCCGAAATCAAGCACACGCATCGGACATGCTGTGACACAAGCCGGCTTTTTACCACCTTCAAGGTAGTCGTCACAAAAAGTACACTTTGTCATCCTGCCCGTATTTCTGTCAAACTGTAAAGCGCCGTAAGGGCAGGCCCATTCACAATAACGGCATCCCATACACCTGTCTGTATCTATTAGCACAATACCGTTCTCTTTTTTTTCAATAGCCCTGTTGGGGCAGGATTCAAGACAAAGCGGTTCCATGCAGTGATTGCAGGCCATTGAAATATGATATGAAAACACATTCGGTATCCATGCATGACCATCCCTGATCCAGTCACCTCCTGTAACTTCATAAACCCTCCTCCATAATATGCCGGAGCCATTGTCATATTTGTCTTTGCAGGCAACCTGACAAGTTTTGCATCCTGAGCAGGATGTTGAGTCAAAATAAAAAGCAAGCTGCTTTTTTCCCATATTAATAAAGGTAATAGTTTATAATCTATAAAGTTATCAAGCTTTTCCAACCTGGCACATAATGGTGTGCTGGGCATTTCCGAAAGCAAGGGGTGTCCATTTATGACTTGTTAGCACATTGACACAGCCCCGTCTGTCCACTCCGTTTTCATCAGGTTCCCACCATGCTCCCTGAGGTATATTTATCACACCGGGCATTATCTTTTTGGTGACCCTGCAGGGAATGACCATCTCTCCCCTGTCGTTGAACACACGCACTTCATCACCGCTCTTTATACCTCTTTCTTGTGCATCGATGGGATTCATAAAAACTCTTTGAGGGAAAGCCTCTTCAAGCCAGTCAATCTGATCATGTGTTGAATGTACCCTTGGCATATAGTGGTGTCCTAACGCCTGCAGCGGATATCGTCTGCTTTCCTCTCCGAAAGGACTTTCCCATTCCTGTATATATTTCGGTACCGGAGGTATCTCATCCGGCTTGCCCATATCGTAAAGCTGTCTGGAAAAGATCTCAATCCTGCCGGAAGGTGTGTTCAATGGATTGTTTTCCGGATCTCTCCGGAAATCTGCAAATGCCACTTTAGGATTCCTGATGGGGACTGAATAGACGCCCGTATTCTCTTTTTGCAATTCATCAAGAGATGGAATTTCAGGGAAACGTGTATTACGGTAACGGTTTATTGCCCATTCTATCCATTCTTTTTCATCCCTCCCCTGTGTATACTCCTCAGCTATACCGAGTCTTTCAGAAATTTCGGCACAAATCTGGTAATCGCTCTTTGTTTCATATGGAGGATCGTATATTTTGGGATTGATTATGACCTCATCGCCGTATTTCCATCCGTCCTGCAACCCCCACACCTCAAACTGCGTGCATACAGGCAGTACCAGGTCTGCGAACCTGCCGGAAGGTGTCATGAACTGATCCTGAAACGCAATGAATTCAACAAGCGATTCATCTTTGAGTATTTTTGCTGAGCGGTTTACATCAGCATGCTGGTTGATAAGTATATTGGAAGCCACACACCAGATAAGCCTGATGTTGTTTTCCAGTCTTTCAGCGCCTACCACTCCGTCTTCGGGGCCCATTTCCCTGCCCCTCAAAACCGCTTCAGTCCACAAAAAGACAGGTATTCTTTCAGATACCGGATTCCTTCCTGTTGGAAAGACATTCCAGAAAGGCCCCCCGTCATCAGCCTGCAGTGCAATACCGCTTGCCCAGCCACCCGGTATTCCGACATTCCCGGTTATTGCAGCCAGCACACATCCTCCCAGTACAGGCTGCTCACCGTAAGCCCTTCTTTGCATACCGTAACCCTGGTAAAGCATTGCGGGTTTGATTGATCCGTATTCGCGGGCTATGCGTGCTATTGTCCGGGCGGGAATACCCGTTATCTTCTCAGCCCATCCGGGTGTTTTGGGCGTCCCGTCAACTGTGCCAAAAATATAATCCCTGTAGCTCTCCTCATTTTCGAGTCCCTCAGGCATCTGCGAGCTATCGAAACCGGTGCAGCATCGCTGAATAAAATCCTTGTCATGCAGCTCTTCCGAAATAATCACATAGGCCATTGCGCTCATAAGTGCGGTATCCGTACCCGGTCTGATAGGTACCCATTCATCGGCAAGAGAAACGGCACTCATTGTCATCCTGGGATCTATACATATCACCTTTGCACCGTTTTCACGGGCTTTCTTAACAAAATACTCACTGTTGGTACCATCGCGCATTTCTGCAGGGTTCCAGCCCCACATTATTATATATTTTGAATTGACCCAATCCTGTCGCTGGTTGCCGGTAACACCCGTACCATAAACATAGGGAGTTGCCCTGCTTATGCAGGCCCAGCTGTAGCTGTTGTAAAAACCGAGAGAACCGCCAAAAAGGTTCATTAATCTCGAAGCAGTCTGCCTCCCGTTGGTCTGGTTATAGCTCCCCGTGCCATACGGAACGAGTATTGCGGAATTACCGTATTGCTCTTTTACTCTTTTAAGTTGTGAGGCCAGAATATCAAGCGCTTCGTCCCATGTTATCCGCTCGAATTTGCCTTCGCCCCTTTCGCCGATCCGCTTCATGGGATACTTCAGCCTGTCGGGATGATATTGCCGGCGGCGGTAAGAACGGCCCCTTATGCAAGCCCTTAGTTGAGGATCGGTTATATCGTCATTGGGACGGTCGTCCGTCTCTATTCTTGTTATTTCCCCTTCCCTGATATGCAGCTTAAGAACACAGCGCCCACCACAATTATGTGAAGGGCATCCCGCCCTTACAATAACAGTACCGTCATCTTCCATGGTAACCGGGAGGCTTTTGCTCTCCTTTTCACCCAGGCAACTGATCATGCCCCCGGAAGCAAGAAGTCCCCCGCCAAAAAGCGCACTTAGCCTTAGGAAGCACCTGCGGTCCATGGCCGATATAACCGGGCCGCCCTCTTTTCTGCTCATTTCTGAATAATTTTTCTGTAAAACCATCGAAAATATAACAAGATCACGCTAATATAATCAAAAATTTAAATATATATATGTCATTCCTTTTCAGCAATCCTTATTAAAAAAAATCATTCCGGTTATCCCGCTCTTCCGCTTCCAGGCGACACGCATGTAAGCCTTCAAATAAATGCAAAACTAAGCAGGCTTCCTGCAGTGGAAAACACCCCATGTGAGGTTACCTTTTTCTCCTCCTTCAACCCAGTACTTTAAACCTTTTTTCATATTGGAAAGATATTCCTCTGAAACATCCCTTTGAAGCTCTTTCTCTTTTTCACTTGTTTTTTCCAGAACCATGGAATAGTGTTTCACGAGATGATCATGAAGATCAATATACCTCACCTTTTCAAGCCCGCATTCCCTGCACGCCTTATCATAATATTCCGGCGATCCGAGCGATGAGAGATTGATTCGCTCATATATGGGCTTAAGCTCTTGTTCATCACAATCGCCGGTCTGCATGGGGTCTGTGAAAATCATATCCCCTTCCGGCCTGAGAACCCTTACTGCTTCTGTGATAACCTTCTTCCTGTTACTGCTGTGCAGAATTGCATCCTGTGACCATACAATATCAAATGCATTTTCAATGAATGGTATCTCTTCAAAATTCCCGTCAACTATATCGATCAGGTCATCAAGCCCCTGTTCCCTGTTCATTTTTCTTCCCCTTTCGTTTTCTGTTTCACTTATATTCAGAACAGTAACATGGCAACCGTATGTTGCAGCAAGATAGCGGGCACTGCCGCCAAAACCTCCCCCAAGATCTATTATCCTGGTGTTTTCATCAATGCTTGTGAAACTTGCCATTTCTCTAACGGTTCGGCGGCTTGCAGTAAAAATGTCATCGTCTTTACTTATGTATATGCCCAGATGAAGATCTTCTCCACCCCAGACATGATAGTAAAAATTGTCAGCATCTTTGCTGTTGTAATAACTGCGGGCCGCTTCCGCATCTTTTGAATACTTTTTTTCACTCATTGAGTCATCTTTTTTTATTCTTCAATCCGTTTATCTTATTAAGTCCGGAACTTGCATGCTTACCAATCTCCGGGTAGAATCATTTAAATTACTTTGCATTATTTAAAAATCCAGCTTCCCTTCCCTGAATGCATTCATATATTTTTCACAAAACTGATCTTTTCCAAGCAGCATTTCTGCAGCCAAAACATTTGCCATCATCTTGTTGTCCAGCGGGTTCATAATAGCAGAATCAAGGCCCCTTGTTATAGCCATAACCATAAAAGCCCGGTTTGCAAATCCCCTTTTGGGAATTCCAAAGGAAATATTCGAGAGTCCGCATATTGTATGTATCCCCTCATATTTGGCATGAATGGCTTCGACCGAATCAAGGAACTCCCTACCAAGATGGTCGCCTGAACCGATCGGCTGAACAAGCGGATCTACAAAAATATTCTCCAGCTTGATACCATTTTTTACCAGATTGTTTACCAGCCTGTCAGCTATCTTTAGCCTCTCTTCCTTTGTATAGGGCATCCCTTCGTCGCTCATGCAAAGTGCAATTATCTTGAAATCCGTACCCTTTATCACCGGGATTATGTTTTCATACCTCCCCTTTTCCAGTGAAATGGAGTTGATCATTGGTATTCCCTTGTGTACCTTAACAGCTTCTTCAATCACTGCAGGGTCAGGGGTGTCAATACAGCATGGTGCATCAACGTTTTCCTGTACTGTCTGTATGAGCCATTTCATGTAATCAGTTTCCTTTCCCACAAATATCCCTGCGTTGACATCAATGAAGTCGGCCCCGTTTTCATGCTGATCAAGGGCTACCTTTGCAATTGCATCATAGTTTTTTTCCCTGATCTCTTCCCTGATCTTTTTTCTGCTTGCGTTTATAAGTTCTCCTACTATTCGCATATCTAATTCTCCTGTTTAAAAAAGTTTTTATAATTACTTGTCTGTTCGGGTTCAATATAAACGAAATATTTACGGCTGTAAGGGCCGTAAAGTATCCTCCGGAAAAAGTTGTCGTTACCTTTAACCTCAAAATATTTTTTCCCCAGCACCCTTGCATTTTCCTTTGCCCTCTCCCTGTAGGGTGAAGGATCTTCACTCCCGGGATCAATATAACAAATGTATTTATAATTCTTCAGTTCCCATTCTATGGCCTCTTTTGCCATTTCAGCCCCCACCCTTTGGGTGTATTCGTTTTCAAGAAGACCAAGCGGATCTTTTTGGTTTTCTATCCAGTTCTGCGTTAGATAGTACGTGCCCGGTCTCCTGGAGAAATGGGCATGATACCTTTCGGCACCACCCAGATAGAGGCTTATGCAATCGTGTACCCTTGGAATGTAAATTCCATTTTTCCCGGCAAGCAGACCCGACACCCCATTTGAACACAATCCATATCCCAGAACTATAGTGTTTCCCTTTTCATTAAAACTGTCTATTCTTTCCTGCAACTCTTCCCTCATCTTATCCGGATAACGGTGAAGATTCTGGGACATGTAATGCATACGGATGTTATCCTGATGCGGACCAAACCTTTCCAGTTCAGCTTTCAGGCTCCCGCAAGCTATTATCACCTTATTTTCTGTTAAATTTCTCAAAGTGTAACGGAATTTTGATCTGACAATCTCGGATTACCCATTGCACGGGCAGTAAATCTTGTTAAAGAGCCTTCAACCTTTCTGTTTACCTCAACATAAGGTTCCGATGAACCGGAGTTGATAGCCGCTTCCCTGGCAAGGCTGTGTGAGATCTTTTGCGCATAATCGCATGCATTTTCGTGATTATCAAAATTTTTAACCTTGCCGTCACATTTAACATTGTATGAAAATTTTCCCTCACTTTCCCTTATAAAGACGAGCGCTTCGGACACTTCAGAAACAAATCCTGATACGGCACCTACTGCGTTTGCCACATCGGCATACTGGTGAGTCAGCAGCCTGGTTTTCAGCCTTTGGGCGACATCCCCCAGGAAATGCCTTGCAGGAGCTCCGGTGCCGGCAAGAGGCATGAGACTGTTGATCTCTACCGTCAAAAGGTCGCTTCCGGGATGGAGAAACTCTTTCAGCATCCATTTGCCCCACTTACCGTCAACCTTGTCTGGCATAACTTTTTCCATATCATGGCGTGCAAGAAAGATCATTATCTCTTCCACCAATGTATCCTCTATTTTGCGGAAAACCGATTCAATAAAATCTTTCTTCTCCATCCTGTAAAGACGGCATATTAATGAAGCTGCAATATCAGCAGCATCCCTGTCCCATAAACTTAGCCGCCCTGAAACATGCAGCAGGTCTGTAGGGTTTAGTGTGGAACACTCTATAAAACCACCCCTGATGAGCCCGTGGAGATTAAGATGAGCAGGATGAAAAACTTTTTCATCATCCATTATTTTACTTAACCTTAATGGTTTTGCAAGCTTTTCAACCAGTCTGAGCTGTTTTTCATTAAGGCCTTCAACTGTATGATCGTCAAGTTTCCTGTAGAGGTGCCAGTATTCCAGGTCGTATACACTTTTTACTGTATCCGGATTCTTTTTAATCTTCCTGAAATCCGACTGAACATTTGCGTAATGGCTGGCAATCTGGGATAATGAGCGCACCCTTTCCGGACCGATACATATTTCACTTTTTTTGTCAAACCATATCCTGCTGTCACACCCGAGGCTGACAGTGCGTATTTGAGCAGCCTCAACAGCCGTACGTGTGCCTCCTACCATGGCACCCTCCTCTGAAACGGCTACCATACCGTTGTTAATAAGGGCCATATCGGTTGTTGTACCTCCCATATCTACAACCAGGAAACTGCTTTTCCTGAGCAGAAAACGGGCACCGATCGCACTTGCAGCCGGACCTGACAGAACCGTTTCGACCGGTTTATATTCCGCCTCCTTGTAGGGCATCAGGCTTCCATCTCCCCTTACAATCATCAGCGGGGCTTTGATCCCCAGTTCGCTTAGTGATTGCCTGACTGACCTTATAAAGTCCTGCATAACAGCAACCAGTGATGCATTAATGGATGCCGTAGCAGCCCTTTTGATTGAGTTCAGACGGCCTGATAACTGGTGACCCATCACTACGGGAAGATCGGATGCCTTCTTGATTATTTCCAGAGCTTCTTTTTCATGTGAGGTATTCAGCGGACTGAAGTATGAAGAAAGAGCAATGGCCTCAATCTTTGACTTGTTCTTCCCTACCCATTCGAATATCCCTTTCCGGTCAAGTGGCTCAAGCTCATCTCCCTGGGCATTGTGTCCTCCGCTGAAATAAGCTATTTCAGAAGAAGCAAGCTCATCCCTGAGATCATAATTCTTAATCAGTTTCCTGTCATAACCTATAAGCAAAAGAGCAGTTTTGCCTGTTTTTCCCTCGGCAACTGAATTGGTGGCAAGTGTGCTGGATATCCCCACCAGTCTGACATTATGATCAGACTCCACACTGAGCTTTTCCAGAACTCTTACAACCCCTTGCTTCAAATCATTGTGGGTAGTCAGTGTTTTGGCTGCGGAAATTACTCTCCTGGTGGAATAATCCATCAGGACTCCATCTGTGAAAGTTCCGCCTGTATCAATACCAATTACATACCGGTTCATACCAGATCCCTTCTTTAGTATGATTCGGATCAGATCGCAGCAATTCTGAATCTTTTATGAAATCACTCTTTTTTGTTATCTGACTTACTGATCCTTTCTTCAGCTTCCCTTAGAATCTTCTCAATCTCGCTGTCTGCTTTCGCAGGCACTTTGCCACGGGGGCCTTCATGATTTTTGATTAAACCCCTGGTTTTTTCAATTATCCTGTCCTTCATGGTTTTTTTGCCTTCTTCGACCCAACCCTCGTAGCTGTTTCGGTCCATAAGAGTGGGCATCCAGTAGGCGCGGAACCATTTCATAGTGTGTTCTTCATAAAGGTAATGACCTCCCGGCCCTACACTGTCGATCACATCGACACTGAGAGTTTCCCTGTTGACATCAAAGCTTCTTTCAATAACCCTTGCCATTGATATCAACTCGTCATCCATTACTGTCTGGAAGATATCCCCTGTCAGCCCGCTTTCTGTGTAACCATTGTCATGAACGAAATTTGCACCGCTCATCATTGCTGCATTGATCGAAAGGCTTGCTTCCATAGCCGACTGCATATCCATCTTCTTGGTATCAGTGCAACCTGACTGCGAATACATCGGAAGACCGCAATACTGAACTACTTCAGTCAATGCAGCGCTCAGAAGGCTAAGCTCAGGTGCCCCGTAAGAATAAACGGAATACCTCATATCGAGTATCGACTGAACACCTCCTATGATGATGCATGTACCCGGATTTATAAGCTGTGCCGCTATTACTCCCACCATTGACTCGGAAAGGGCAACCACCAGCTGCCCCGCATGCGAAGCAGGCACGGTGCCTCCGCCGATTGCGCACGGACTGTAAACCTGCGGGATACGCTCTTCGGCACAGTACATGCATTTATCTATGGCATGGAAATCGCTTACAAGAGGGGAGATAGGCTCACCATAAAAAATATAGTTGGGACGTTGTCTGAACTCCTCATCTCCTCCGGCCATTGCAACAGCCATTCTGTGTATGTCACGGCAGCCTTCCCTTGTGAACGACCAGCTCATTACGGGTGTAGTGGTATTTCGTATCATATCGGCAAACTCGTAAACATCTGCCAGTCCGTTAGTAACATCACTAATAGACCCAAGTGACTGCACAAATCCGATATTAGGCAAAGCATCGCATACGCGTGCCACAGTGGTTGCATCTTTCCGAAGGTATTTCCTTCTTTCCATGGTGTCGGTATCGATAAAGTTGGGTGGTGTCGGCCCCGGCCCGAAATAGCTGCGGTTCTTCTCAATCACTATTTTCTTTTCAGTTGTTCCGTCCCATGGAAAAACTTCGGTTACGGGAGGAACTGTAGAAAGGGCTTTCAGTATCACTTCAGGGGGAAAAAAGACTTTTATTCCATCAACATGGCAACCGGCTTTTTTAAACAGATCCCTCGCCCCTTCATGATGAACATGAGCTCCCGTGTACTGAAGTGTACGCATCATTCCGTTGAAGATCTTTTGTTTCTGATCTTCTGAAAGAATTTGCAGGCGGGGACTCTCATATACTGTATAATTTGTTCTTACACTCATAAGAATATCTCTTTTTTAAAATTGTGTTTTACATGTGACGCTTGTCTGCATCTTCACATATTTTTTTCAGCTCCTTGTGCATTCCTTCATCAATCGGCTCAGGATTGTAATTCTCAAGAAGGTGATCTGTCCTTTCCCTTACCCTGTCACCCATTGTTTTGGAGCCGTTCTTTAGCCATGTTTCATAATCGCTGCGGTCCTGCAGCTCCGGCCTGAACCACTCTTTCCAGTGTTCATATGTGTGATCTGTTGTGACATACTCTCCCCCGGGGCCCTGTTTCTCTATCAACTCCAGTGCAAGGTGTTCGTCATCTGTGTTGATGCCCTTGCCGAACTGCTTCACCATCCCTATCATCTCCTGGTTGAGTACCAGGCTTTCGAGTGAAGCTGTAGTTCCGTGGTCAATATATCCCACATCATGTATAAGATTTGCGCCTGAAAGGTAAGAGTAGAAAAGGTTCATCATCTGCTCTGAAGCCGCCTGCTCGTCAAGCACTTTTGCATCGGTGCATCCGCCTGTGCTGAACATAAGCAGATTGAGCCATTTTGATATATCTGTGTTTGCAGCCGAAGCAAGAGAAAGCTCAGGTGCCCCGTAAGAGTATGTGGACTTCATCATATCGAGCAATGTAGTCACTCCTCCCATGATGAGGGGTGTACCCGGATTCTTCAGGTGGCACATAACTATAGCCACGAGCGTTTCGGCAAGAGATTGTACAAGCATTCCGGCAATGGTTGCGGGTGCCGTAGCTCCTGAACTGGGACAGGGAGTATACATTGCAGGTATCTTCTTTTCTGCTGCAAAAAGAAGTTTTTCAACTGCAGTTGAATCATTCTTGAGAGGAGAGATGGGTTCAATATAGGCAACAAAGAGAGGGTTGAGCCTGAACTCATCCTCACCGCCCTGAATTATACAGCCCATTCTCCATAGATCTTCAAGCCCCTCACCGTCTACACTTGTCAGAACCATAGGCTTCGTGCACTGCTCAAGCATTGCCATGAACTGGTGACGGTCGTATGTCTGAGGATTAGGAGCATCTCCCACTATTCCGTGGGACATGTGGAAGTCGTAATGCGACAGTGCATCAACGAGCCTTGCAGCATCACTTACATCCTTGTAGGTAGTACGTCTCCTCTCTCCTGTTTTCCTGTCAATTGTAAAAGGAAGATCGGATCCTGTGCCGAATGCTACCATATCCTTCTGAAGATGAAGTGACCGCTTCCCGTTTCTGCCTCTGAGTGAAATTTTCCGGGGGTAAAATTTCAGAGCCTCTTCCACCATCGTGGTCGGTATCCTTACCCTGTTCCCCTCCACAACAGCATTACTGTTTTTGAACAACTCCAGGGCTCCGTCATGATAAATTACCCCTCCTGTTCGTTCGACAACTTCCAGAGCGGAATAATATATCTCTTCTATCTGGTCGTTTGAAAGAACCCTGAACCTGGTTGATTTGTTTACTGTTTGATTTATCTTCATTAACCCTTTTTTATTGTATGAAACAAAAAGCCTTCACAGCTTCGTTTTTAATGAAGCTGTGAAGGGTTTGATAATTTTTAAGCCTTGTTCTGAAAATACTCTTTGGTAAGCTCAACAGCCGTTCCGGCGTTTGGAGCGTATATATCTGCCCCTACCTCATCTGCAAACTCCTTGGTAACAGGAGCACCGCCAATAATAACAGCCATTTTTTCGCGTATACCAGCTTCTTTAAGTGAATTTATAACCTCACCCATTCGGGGCATTGTGGTTGTGAGAAGAGCTGACATTCCCAGAAGGGTCGGTTTGTGTTCTATTGCAGCTTTAACGAAATTCTCATTAGGCTGGTCGATCCCGATATTTATAACCTCATAGCCTGCGCCCTCAAACATCATGGCAGCCAGATCTTTCCCGATATCGTGCAGATCTCCTGCAACTGTCCCGATTACCATTTTACCGGCATTACCCAGATCCTCCTTTGTAAGCCTCGGTCTGAGTATTTCCATTGCCCCGCTCATAGCTTTGGCGCAACGAAGAACTTCAGGCATATACATTTCACCTTCCTTCCATTTCTTGCCGACTGCTTCCATCCCCGGCAGCAGTCCCTGATTCAGTAGTTCTGCGGGATTATTGTCAGCATCAAGGGCTTGCTGAATGATCTCTTTTAACTCATCAACATTCCCAATTATTAAAGCTTCAGAAATTTTTCCAAAATCAATTGTCATGATCAACAGTTTTTTTGATTAATTATTGATAATTTATTTTTAAGTTATCATTTACGGTACATGAGGAGTAAAGCTCCCTTTATAACTCTTGTTTATGTCAGTATACTCTTCGGCAAGTGATTTGTAAATTTCAACCGCCGAACGGCTTTTATTGAGTGTGAAAAAGTGAAGACCCGGAGCATCGTTTTCGAGCAAATCGTTCGACTGTTCCACTGCATAATCGAGGCCGATTTTGTAAACCTCGTCAGGTCTGTCCAAAACAGCTTCCATCTTTTTGCGCAACCTGTCGGGAATATGCGCCCCGGATATTTCGGCAAATCTTTTGATCTGCCTGAAATCGGTTATAGGGAGGATCCCAGGTATAACACGGCATTTTATACCTGCTTTTGCAACCTTATCCATAAAACGGTAGTAGTAATCGTTTTTAAAGAACATCTGTGTAACCAGAAAGTCAACTCCTGAATCTACCTTTAGCTTGAGGTTTTCAATATCTTTTGCAATTGAGGGCGCTTCAGGGTGCTTTTCGGGATACGCTGCAGCACCAATGCAAAAATGACCGTAATTCTCATTAACGAACTTTATGAGATCACTGGCATAGTTCAATCCGTCGGGATTTTCGGGCAGAGGGCCCTTTGACCCTTCCGGTGGATCACCCCTGAGAAGCATTACATTTTCAATATTCCTGTCTGTAAAGGTGCGCATGTCGTATGCCACCTTTTCCTTTGTTGCATTTACACATGTATAGTGGGGAACACACGTAAATTTAAGCTTATTGTTGAACAGATCAACAACATCAAGTGTTTGGTCATTGGTTGTTCCTCCTGCCCCGCATGTTTCAGTAACAAATGATGGATTCAGCTTCATAAGCTGTCCAGCATTTATGCCGAACTGAACAGCACCTTTTAAATTTTTCGGCGGGAAAAATTCAAAGGAGAATGTTCTTTTTTCTTTCTCAAATATTTCTGTAATTTTCATAAATACGTTTTCTGAATCAATCCTGCTGTTTTTGTTTTTCAACAGTCACATTGTAGTTTAGTACCGGACCGAGCCATTTTTCTGCTTCTTCAGTGGTTAGTCCCATTCTTTCGGCATAATCCTCTGCCTGGTCTCTCAGCACTTTTCCTATCCCAAAATATTTTGCCTTTTTGTATCCAAAGTAAAATCCAGTTGTTGAGCTTGCCGGGTTCATGGCATAGCTTGATGTGAGTGCTATTCCCGTATTCTTTTCCCCTCCCAGAAGAGAGAAAATATGTTTTTTAAGCAAGTGGTCGGGACAAGACGGGTATCCGGGAGCCGGTCTGATACCTGCAAATTTTCCCTTAAGAAGGTCGTTTACACCGGTACTCTCATACCTGGAGTAGCCCCAATACTCTCTCCTTACCTTAAGGTGAAGTATCTCCGCAAAAGCTTCGGTAAGCCGGTCGCATACAAAACGGAACATAATACTCTCATAATGATCGCCATTTTCAGAATAGCGGTCAACCGGTTTGTCTGCACCCAGTCCTGCAGTGGCCGAATAAGCCCCGATATAATCCGGTATTCCTGAGGACAAGGGAGCTATATAATCGCTTAAGGAATACTGCCAGGGATTGTTTTTGTATATTTTTTGCTGCCGCAGCATGGGCAGAACCATAAGCGGTTCCCGCCTGCTTTCATCGCTGAATACTATTATATCATCCCCTGCTGAATTTGCAGGAAAGAGCCCTACAACTCCCTTGGCTCTTACAAGTGAGTTTTCAATTATTTCATCCAGCATATGACCTGCCTCACGGAATATTCTGCGGGCTTCCCTCCCTTTGTCACCGCTTCTCATAATATCGGGATACTTACCTTTCATTCCCCAGCCGTTGAAGAAAGATGTCCAGTCTATACACCTTGCAATTTCTTCAAGCGGGTATTCATCTAGCACCTTCACCCCCAAAAATTGAGGCTTAACAGGTTTCTCCGATTCCCAGTCAGGTTTGTATCTTTTCTCTCTTGCTTCGGGGAGGGTGAAGTAGTTTCTCTTTTTGCTCCCTTTACCGGTAAGCACAACTTTTTTGTCCGGTTGAAATTCTGCCTTGCTGTCGGGTTTTTCAAAAAGAGGATTGGATATACCAACACCTTTTGAACCGGGAGAAATACCTTCTTTTTCTCCGGGGGGTGGCTTTCGGGCAGGATACTTCCTTACAACTTCCGAAACAGCTGCAATGTGTTCGGGAGCAAAACCACAGCATCCGCCGACAATATTAACAAGACCCATATCACACAATTCTTCCGTCATAGCTGCAACCAGTTCAGGGGTGAACGTGGTTTTGCTCTTTTCACCCGGCAGTTCAGAACACGGATGAAAGCTTGTGTAAAAAGGAAGATTGTCTGATAGCATTTTTAGATAGGATACTGCTCCTCCTGTTCCAGGAAAGCAGTTAATTCCGACGGAAAAAACAGAATACCCGGAAAAAGCGCCGATAAAGTCACTTATAGTTTTTCCGGAAGGTAAAACCCCTTCCCTGTCAACAGTTGCTGATATCATTACAGGAATATCCCTTGAAATGACCGCACTGTATTTTTCAATGGCATGAACTGCTGCTTTTGCAATAAGAGGATCTGTTACAGTTTCCACCAGAAAAAGATCAACCCCTCCGTCTGCCAGAGCTTTGACCTGCTTTTCATATGCAAGGAGATAAGTATTAAAAACTGCTTCATTTCCGGAACTGTTAACTGATGATTTGCCTTCACCTGCGGTTAAATGTGATGTCGGACCTATAACTCCGGCCACGAACCTGGGTCGGTTGCCGGAATGGTATTGTTTTGCTGTTTCCACAGCCAGGCGGGCTGACTGGTAATTCATCTCATATACCAGTCCCTGCATATTATAACCGGCCATGGAGATTTCGTTTGCATTAAAGGTGTTAGTCCCTATTATATTGGCTCCGGCATCGAGGTACCGGCAATGAATATTCTTTATTATATGAGGCTGGGTTACAGAAAGAAGGTCATTATTCCCTTTTTGCTGATGCGGAAAATCGGCAAACCTGGAACCCCTGAAATCCGATTCGTTCATGTCCAATTTTTGGATCATGGTGCCCATTGCACCATCCAGTACCAGAATTTTGTTCTTTATATATGTTTTTAACTTCATTTGATGCATATCCCTATATTCATTATTCTTCCATCAAAAGCCCGCTTATTGGAACTATCAATGAATATAATCTATCTGCGCCACACAACATTTTATATAAAAACGGAATTTGCGTTTATTAACTTTACGGCCTGGCAGTTAAGCCAGATGACACCGGGAAGTAAATAATAAAACAAATAAACGCCTTCTTTAATCCGCAAGGTGTCAAAGAACTCTTCAAAAGCAATTTGCCTGCCTTTCACCGATACCCGCCACCTCTTTAAGCAAATACAGAAATGACCGGGAAAGTTGTGCAACTTTTTAATTATCAATACCTTCAAACACTTTTCTTACTTCAGCAAAAGCAAAGGTAAGAAATAATGGCCATATAAAAAAATGGCCTCTCCTTCAGAGCGGCCATTTTGTAAAATTATATTCTGACAATTCAGGTTCAGGGTTCCATAACCCTTCCAAGAAACAGCAGTGTGTTTGTAGTTTTTTCTCTTATTGCAAAAAGGAAAGGCCGGTTAACATGAAAAGCAACCGGTCTGTCCGGATCGTAACTTACCACTCCTACTTCAACCGAAGTTACTGCTGCGGCTTCAGTCCCCTCCTCGTTCACTTCGATAAAAGACTTGTGCCGCACCCTTGATATATACAGATCGCCCCCCGCGTTTATCCTTGTAAAATCGGCATTTTGCTCATTAAATGCATCTTCCATACCAAGTGCAGCAAGGATATCCTCAAGCTCTGTATCAAAATCAAATGTAAAGCGGGGCAATCTCAAATTTATATTCCTTTTTCCATTTAGTGATCCTGTTATTTCTTTCCATTCCCTGTTGTCCAGCTTGCCGGTCAGCCCCTCTATTCCGGTTTCAGGGTCAGGCAAAAGGATAAGCATACAATAATTCCCATGTCCGTATGGAAGTTCAACTACCCTGTAACCATCCCTGACGGTATATGGAAACTCCCCTTCGGTTTCCATTGTCATAACCTCCTTCACTTCCCCGCCCGGAAGATAGAAAGAACGTTCCTCCGTATTTTCTTCCACAAATTCTTTATGCCATATACCGCTGAAATAGACCGCATTAATAAGAAACATTACATGTTCCGGTTCGATGTTATCAATTATCTCCTCAATACGGTTGTTTGTCATTTCTGCCACCCAGTGGTTTATCACATCAATGGTTTCCGGATCTTCAAAGTCGATTGCATTCACAAGTGCATTGAAGAACTCCATGTTAACTTCCAGAAAATCGTCCTTAACAGTGAAGTCATCACGGTACCATATTGAATTGGCTATCCCGCTTTCCACTTTTTCATCAGCCGAGAGAAGGTCTTCAATAAGTTTTTTAATTGCACTGTTGATCTTTTCGTCATCATAAGCGGGGTAATTCAGCACCTCCATCATCTCTTCACGGGTGTTGCCGGCTGCCCCGTTCCAGGCCATAGACAGCGCCATATGAACACTCAGTGGGGAAATAAAAATATTATCCGGGGGATCTTCCGAATCTGCTATTTCAATGAACAGGTCAAAACCGAAAGCATTTATTCCTTCAACTATCTCAACCTGTTCAGGGGTGAGGGTAATTTTTTTTGGTCCCGGATCACTCCCTTCATCTTTTTCCGAACAGGAAAACAGTGGCAGGACAAACAGCAAGATTAAAACCAGGTATTTTTTCATGGCAATAAATTTCTGAGATTTACTTTTTAATATAAACGAATTAAAACTGCTAAAGGTTGTAAACGCTACCGGTTTATTGGCACAAAAAACCCTTATTAGCCAATTCTCAGCCAACAAGGGTTTCGCGGGAGGTCGCGGGCGGAATCGAACCGCCGTAGAAGGTTTTGCAGACCTCTGCCTAGCCACTCGGCCACGCGACCATCTTTTAATGATCTTTGCAAATTTAACAAAATTGACTGATTTTAAAAATCCATTGATCAATTTAATCCACAGCCTAACGGGAGAGGGTGACGCTTACCTTTTCCATACGACCCCCCATCTGGGGGTTCATTTTGGAGACCTTCACCTTTGCATGGACAATCTCCCCAAAAGAGTCATACAGTCCACTGAGAATACGCCCCGCTACATTTTCGAGAAGGTGCGACTTCTGTTCCATCTGCTCTTTTACAATATCATAAGCTTTCTGATAATTGAGCGCATCCTCAATTTTGTCGGTCTGCGACGGCTTATCCAGGTCAGTTTCAATTTCCATGTCAACCAGAAACTGATTACCCGCTATACGCTCTTCCCTGTAACAGCCATGAAAGGAATGAAATTCCATTTTCTCGATTTGTATAAGTCCCATACCGGTATGTTTTTTACGGTAAAATTAAATAAAGGTGCTTTAAAAACTAATTTTAAAAAATATGGCTGCAATTATTGAAGCATTTAAACAATTCCTTTTATTTTTGAAAATTATTCCACAGCAAGAACAAGCATGAACTGAAAATGAACAAGCCGGAAAAAAAGGAAAACAGAGAAGAAAATGATCGCTCTTTGAATTTCATCGAGCAGATAGTAGAAGCTGATATCAGAAACAAAAAGAATGAGGGCAGGGTACACACCCGCTTCCCCCCTGAGCCGAACGGATACCTGCATATAGGACATGCAAAGTCCATATGTCTCAATTTCGGCCTTGCAGAAAAATACAACGGGCTATGCAACCTGCGTTTTGACGACACCAATCCCATAACCGAAAGCGTTGAATATGTCGACTCCATCAAGGAGGATGTCCGCTGGCTGGGATTTGACTGGGGAGAAAGACTCTATTTTGCATCCGATTATTTTGAAAAATTTTATGAATTTGCCGTTCGCCTAATTGAAAAGGGAAAAGCATATGTATGCGACCTTTCGTCTCCACAGATTGCAGAAGAGAGGGGCACGCCCACACGGCCGGGTAAAAAGAGCCCTTACCGCAGCCGCACTGTTGAGGAAAATCTTTCCCTGTTCCGCAGAATGCGGGAGGGGGAGTTCGGAAACGGCGAAAAGGTGCTGAGGGCAAAGATAGATATGGCCTCTCCAAACATGCATTTACGCGACCCTGTTATGTACCGGATAATACATGCAGAACACCACCGTACAGGTAATAAATGGTGTATTTATCCGACATACGACTTTGCACACGGCCAAAGCGATTCGATTGAAAAGATAACCCACTCTATCTGCACACTGGAGTTTGAAGTGCACCGGCCACTGTACGAATGGTTCATCAGTGAACTGGAAATATTCCCTAGCAGGCAAATTGAATTTGCCAGACTGGAGCTCAACTATACAATAATGAGCAAGCGGAAACTTATGCAACTGGTTAACGAAGGTTATGTAAAAGGCTGGGATGACCCGCGGATGCCAACAATTAGCGGACTTCGCAGGCGCGGTTACACTCCCGAAGCTATAAGAAATTTTGCCGTAAGGGTGGGGGTTGCCAAAAGGGACAATATAATTGACGTTGCACTGTTGGAACACAGTATACGTGAAGATCTCAACAAGAGGTCACCAAGGGTAATGGCTGTGATTAACCCGGTCAGACTCGTTATTACAAACTACCCGGAAGGAAAGAGTGAAGAGCTGGAAGCTCCTGTCAATCCGGAAAACCCGGATGCAGGAAAGCGTCAGCTCACCTTCTCGCGCGAACTTTTTATTGAAAGGGATGACTTTATGGAAGACCCGCCCAAAAAGTTCTTCCGTCTCACCCCCGGGAGGGAAGTGAGACTAAAATATGCATATATTATAAAATGTGAGGATGTCATAAAGGACATCTCAGGTGAAATAACCGAAATAAGGTGCACATACGACCCGGAAACCCGGAGCGGTACTCCCGGCAGCACACGGAAAGTCAAAAGTACCATTCACTGGGTATCAGCGAAACATGCAAAGCCGGCAGAGATAAGGCTGTTCGACCGGCTTTTCAGCAACGAGAATCCTGATGAAGCTGAAGAAGAGAAGGATTTCAAAAGTAATATCAATCCGGATTCGCTGAAGATTGTTGATGGATACGTAGAACCCGAACTTTTCACACTTAACGTACTTGACAGGTTTCAATTCGAAAGGCTTGGTTATTTTTGCGTTGACAACTCTTCCACACCTGACAGGCCGGTTTTCAACCGCACAGTTACATTAAGGGATGCCTGGGCAAAAATCAAAAACAGATAAAAACAGGTGCCCAAATACTGGTTTGATCATTTGCCCCGTTCACAAATAACAGGGCAAATGATCAATATTTCATGCATGTTTCTTAAAATTAGTTATATTTTTGTTTTGCTTTTAACATTTGAAATATTGTTACACCTTTAAAAAAGACGGGGGGTTATTATGAAGAAGGGGTCTAAGAGCATGTTTTTCAATATGGTGAGCGATTCAGATATGGAAAGGATACATGAAGCATCCCTCTCTTTGCTTGAAGAAATGGGTGTTTACAGTGAATCAGACCTGATTCTGGATGTTTTTAAAAAGGGAGGTGTAAATGTTGATTCTGCATCTCGTGTGATCAGGATTCCCCGGAATATGGTAGAAGAGTCTCTGAAACAGGCTCCATCTAAATTTGTGCTTCATGGCAGGATACCTGAAATGGATGTTTTGATGGAGCCCGGTAAGGTATATTTCGGAATGGGGGGATCGCCGGAACCTTTTATATGGGATTACAGGAAAGGTAAAAAAAGGATTCCTTCAAAAAAGGACATGGAGGAGTGTACAAGACTTGGTGAGTCGCTTGAGAATGTCGATTTTATTGGTGCAATTTGCAGTGCGGGCGACAAACCTCAAGGGGTTCAGTTGTTCCACGAATACGATGCATTGCTTCGCAATACCACAAAGCCATTGCTCTACAGCGCCCCAAGCCGTTATCATGTAAGAAAGTTTATAGAAATGGCGGCAATAGCAAGCGGCGGAGAAGAAGAACTGCGAAAAAGACCCTCTATCGGGATATTTACAGAAACTGTTTCTCCCATGAAGGTCGCAAAATACAGTGACGGTACAATAGATGCTGCAAAGATGGGCATACCCGTTATAGTTGCCCTTGCACCAATGATGGGAGCTACAAGCCCGGCTACAAAAGCAGGAACACTTGTTCAGGGAAATGCGGAAGCTTTGTTTGGTGTAGTTCTTGCACAGTTGGTCAAACCGGGAGCGCCGGTAATTTACGGTCCGGGAACAGGAACATTTGATATGTCGGTGTCGGAATACACATATGCCAGCCCGGAGCAAACTGCCGCCAGGTCTGTTGTAGCACAGCTCGGGAAGTTTTACAACCTGCCTACCTATAATCTGGGCGGGGCTGCGGAGTCAAAGTTGCCAGACGCTGAAGCAGGTTCACAGGCTATGATGGGAATGCTGATGAATGCCCTTTCCGGAATAACACTTACCAAGGTTATGGGAACTCTGGCGGGCGGCATGTACGGCTCAAAAGAGATGCTGCTGATATGCGATGAAATTGCCGGGATGGTTAAACAGATACTTAAGGGAATAACAATAGACGATAATACAATCGGACTGGATGTAATAAAAGATGTGGGGCATGGTGGCAACTTCCTTGAACATGAGCATACAGCAGAAAATTTCAGGAATGAGTTTTTCTTTCCCCGGCTTTTCAAAAGACAAAATATCTCCGTATGGGAAAAGGAAGGAAAAAGAAACATACTGGATCTGGCAAATGAAAAGTCAGAAGATATTATAAGATCGTCAAAGCCTGTTGAACTTCCGGGGAATGCTGACAAAGAACTCCGAAGGGCTCTGATCGAGGCCGAAAAGTACATTTCTGGAAACATTAAGGGGGAATAATTGTATTATATTATCAGGGTATTAAAATCGGAGCTTTAAAAATATTTTCTAATCATAAAACCATCGTTATGATTGAACAACCGGTATTTATAGACAACCTTAAAAAGGTGAGGGAAAAGTCACCCCTGATACACAGTATTACCAATTATGTGGTAATGAACTATACAGCAAACGCCCTTCTTGCCATTGGAGCTTCACCTGTAATGGCGCATGCCAGGGAAGAAATGGAGGAGATGGTTTCCATTTCATCTGCACTTGTTCTGAACCTTGGGACATTGAGCAACAAATGGATCGAGTCAATGCACATTGCAGGAAAAGAGGCGAAAAAAATCGGTAAACCGATAGTTCTTGACCCGGTAGGGGCAGGGGCCACTTTTATGAGAACAAGAACGGCTCATATAATAATGGAAGAGATAGAGCCTGCTATAATCCGTGGAAACGCCTCGGAGATTCTGGCAGTAGCAAAATCGGTCGTCTCAACCAAAGGAGTGGAAAGTACAGTTGCACCGGAAGATGTTATTGAGATTGGGAAGGAACTTGCACTGAAAACCGGTTCTATTATAAGCATAAGCGGGAAAACCGACTATATTACAGACGGGAAAAACGTCCATATTATTGAACAGGGGCATCCGCTCATGGGAAGGGTAACCGGCACAGGTTGTGTCGCTTCAGTACTGACAGCAGCATTTGCAGCAGTCAACAGCGACTACCTCTCTGCTTCAACCTGTGCTATGATGGCTATGGGAAATGCTGCAGAACAAGCCGGAAAGGAAGCTTCTGCTCCCGGAACCTTTAACTACAAGTTCATTGATGCTCTTTACAACCTGGGAAAATAGTTTATAGTGAATCCAAGACTGCTTTTAGACCCTCTCCTGTACCTGGTAACTGACAGGAAGTTATCACACGGGAGACCTTTGACCGAAATTGTTGAAAAAGCAGTGGCGGGGGGAGTAACAGTCGTACAGCTAAGGGAAAAAGATATGAGCACAAGGGCTTTTATCGAAGAGGCTCTTGCAGTAAAAATGGTGCTTGACATCCACGGGGTGCCGCTGCTAATAAACGACAGAACAGATGTAGCCCTTGCAGTTGATGCAGCAGGAGTTCATCTGGGCCAGGAAGACATGCCATGCGGTATTGCAAGAAGGGTGCTGGGAGCAGACAAGATCATCGGTCTTTCAGTTGAAAATGTTCAACAAGCAGAGGAGGCAAACAGTAAAGATATAGATTACATAGCCGTGAGCCCCGTCTTTAGCACTTCAACAAAAAAGGAGCTGACAAAGGGACTGGGCATTGAGGGAGTTAAAAAGATAGCCTCTTTATCAAAACACCCTGCTGTGGCAATAGGCAGTATAAAGGAAAATAATGCAGCAGCAATTATGCAGGCAGGTGCATCAGGTATTGCGGTCGTTTCGGCAATCTGTTCTTCACCCGACCCAGAGATGGCGGCAGCAGGATTACTGAGGGAGGCACTTAAAGGGAGGATCATTAAATATTGAATATGGCAGGTTTTAGAAAGTACATAAAAGGATTGACGATTGCAGGCTCTGACAGCGGAGGCGGGGCAGGGATACAGGCCGACCTGAAAACCTTTTCGGCTTTCGGAATTTACGGAATGTCTGTTATTACTGCTATTACAGCGCAGAACACAAAAGGGGTTACCGGTATTCATCCTGTACCCGCAGGGATGATCGTAAAGCAGCTTCAGTCAGTTCTGAGCGATATTGGCACCGATGCCGTAAAGATCGGAATGATGCACAACTCTGAAACTATTGAAACAATTGTTTCCGTGCTTTCAGAGTACAAGACGGGAAATATTGTTGTTGATCCTGTAATGACAGCTGCTTCAGGCGACAAGCTGCTGCGCGAAGAAGCTATCTCCACACTGGCGGAAAAGATGCTGCCGGCTGCATCCATAATAACCCCCAATCTATATGAGGCAGAAATAATTCTGGAGAGGGAGATAAATAACCGTAAGGAATTCACAAAAGCGGCAAAAGACCTTGCTGATACAGGCGCAAAAGCTATACTGCTGAAAGCAGGCCATTTTGAAGAAAGGGGAATTATTACCGATACTCTTTTCATTGCTTCTACAGGTGAGCTTTTTGAGTTCAGCAACCCTAAGATCGAAACCAACAACACCCACGGTACAGGATGCACACTCTCCTCAGCCATTGCTGCCGGTCTTGCTAACGGATGGTCAATAAAAAAAGCTGTTGAGGAGGGAATAATCTACACCTACAAGGCAATAGCAACGGGTGCAAAATATAAAACAGGAAGCGGACAGGGGCCGGTTAACCATTTCCATGTCTGGCAGAAACAGGATACAAATACCGGTAAACAACAATAGGCTGAAGAAATAACAGATAACCCTTCAGCTCTTAATATATTCCCCATCAAAATAAATACAGGAAGAATAAAAACCATAGCATTTAAATAATTTTATAATATTTGCGTTTCAAAAAAAGGCTATAACAAATAACAGTGAGGAATTTTTATGGTAATAATTGGTGAACTGATAAAAAAGGCTATTGAGCTATCGAGCAATATAATAACAAACCCCGATCCTGTTACAGCTCAAAAACAGGTGCTGAAAGAGCTTCTGGATAAGGCAAAAAACACCTCTTTTGGCAGGAGTTATGATTTCAGGTCAGTTTCCTCCGCCAATGACCCCCAAAAAGCATTTGCCTCTGCCGTTCCTTATTTTGATTACGACAGGATTTACAATGAATGGTGGAAAAGGACTTATGCTGGAGAAGAAAATATTACATGGCCCGGAAAACCCGGATTTTTTGCACTCAGCAGCGGTACAACAAGCAAGACCAAATATATACCGGTCACCGATGATATGCTTAACTCCATCAGGAACGCCGGAATTCAAAAGGTTTTGAGCCTGGCTGATTTTGACCTCCCTTCCGGATTTTTTGAAAAGGAGGTGTTGATGCTGGGAAGCAGTACAAATTTAAAAAAGGCCGGAGAACATTTGGAAGGTGAAATAAGCGGCATTGGCGCTTATAACATTCCTTTCTGGTTCAGGCGCTATTGCAAGCCCGGCCCCGAAATAACCGATTTAACTGACTGGGACGAAAAGGTTAGACAGATAGCCATTAAGGCACCTGAATGGGATATTGGTGCAATTTCAGGTATTCCTTCGTGGATAGAGCTTATGCTTAAAAAGATAATGGAGCACAACAAGCTGAAAAATATTCATGAAATCTGGCCTGGGCTGGAAGTTTACACTCCCGGCGGGGTTGCATTTGATTCCTACAGGGAAAGCTTCAACAGTATATTCGGCAGGCCTGTTATTATACTTGACACCTACCTTGCTTCCGAGGGATACCTTGCCACCCAGACCCGCAGAGATACAGATTCAATGACCCTGCTTACAAACAACGGGGTTTATTTTGAATTTGTCCCCCTTTTGCCTGAAAATATAAGTGAAGAAGGGTCGGTAATCGACGGGGCAAAAGCACTGACTATTGGGGATGTTGAAGAAGGAGTTGACTATATACTTGTTATAAGCACCGTTGCAGGAGCATGGCGTTACATGATTGGCGATACAATCAGGTTCACCGACAAAGAAAGGATGGAAATCAGACTGACAGGAAGGACAAAATATTTCCTAAACATAGTCGGCTCACAGCTTTCGGAGATACAAATGATCAGGGCTATGGAAGAACTTAAAGCAATCAAAGGAATTAATATCCAGGAATTTACCGTTAGCGCAGTAAGGCAGGGAGAAGGGTATATCCACCGCTGGTACCTTGGTTGCAGAAAATGCCCTGATATCAACGAAAAGGAGATAGCCAGGCAACTGGATCTGCTTTTGCAGGATAAGAACAAAAACTATAAGGTTGCACGTACCAAAGCCCTCAAAGATGTGGAAACCAGGGTTATTCCGGTTAAAAGGTTTTATGACTGGGCTGAAGCCAAAAAGCAAAAGGGAGGCCAGACAAAGGTCCCGAGAGTGATGATGGAAGAGCTGTTTAAGGAGTGGGAGAATTTCCTGACAGAAAGCAGACCTGAATAGGTGTTTCGGATTTTCCTGTAGTTTGAACAAATTTAAAAATTGTCCCTGGAGATCTGCTTTTCAAAATAGCGGGGCTTTTTCATATTCGATTTTTTCTTTGTAGTTTTCTGCCCTCAAATTGAAGTACCGGATATCGGGATGCTTTCGTTCCGGCATCCTCATAAAGACAATCCGATAAACCTGTTTTAACTGACTGATATGGAAACTAAAAAGGGCTTGATAGGTATTGTGGGCGGTATGGGGCCCAGTGCAGGCATTGATATCGCCTCCAAAATAGTGGACCAGACAATTGCATCAAAAGATCAGGAGCATCTGCCCCAGATACTTTATTCAGAACCGTCTGTAATAGGCGACCGTACGGAATATATACTGGGTAAAATTAAGGTTAACCCGGCATATAATATTGCCGGGATATTGCTGAAACTGGAATCGGCAGGTGCAACCATTGCCTGCCTGGCCTGTAACTCGGCTCATGCGCCCCAGATATTCGATGTAATAGCCGAAGAGCTTTCAAAAAAGAGATCTTCAATAAAACTTTTACATATTATTGACGAAGTTGGGAAATTCATAAAAGCCCTTTACCCGGAAATATCTAAAGTTGGTATACTTGGAACAAGCGGCACTTACAAGACCAACCAGTATTCGAGGATTAAGCAATTCGGGCTTGAAGCGGTAAATGTTACCCCAGCGGAACAGGAAAAGGTGCACAATTCTATTTACCACCCTGAATACGGCATAAAATCACTGGGAGGTGTTGTATCGGACAGATCCAGAACTATACTTGAAGATGCAGCCCTTTCTTTAAAAAAGAAGGGAGCAGGAGCAGTTGTTCTTGGATGCACGGAACTGCCCCTTGCATTCAGAGAAAAAAGCTACAAGGGAATGCACCTGATTGACGCATCGCTTGTCCTTGCAAGGGCTCTGGTGCACGCCCATTCGCCTGAAAAGCTAAAACCCTTGAAGTAATTCTTAATTTTTTTCTCCTTCACCAAGTGTTTTGATTGCCATGTTAATCCTTGCGAGGGTTTCCTCTTTCCCAAGCATGGAAGCTATATTGAAAAGACCGGGACCCTTGCTTTCACCAACCAGTGCCAGACGAAGCGGCAACATTACCTTTCCCGCACCGGTACCGTTTTGTTCAAGAAATGATTTTACGGCGGCTTCAGCAGCAACTGCTTCA
>SL_3KL_010_SEDDRAFT_10000011_pt1 | contig 89762 bp, 57 predicted proteins | sample SodLakKL_010_SED_2_FD_10381 | JGI IMG/M metagenome (IMG submission 10381)
ATGCTTCTGATATTGAAAAAACCCCGCCAGTGGAGAAAATTCAAAAAGTAAAATCCACCACCGGATTAAGAATACTACTGGCCGAAGACAAGGAAGTGAATCAAAAAGTGGTGAAACTCATGCTCACAGCTATGGGGCATAAGGTTACCCTGGCCCAAAACGGTCATGAAGCAGTAACCCTTTTTCAGCCCCAAATGTTTGACATTATTTTGATGGATATTCAAATGCCCGTAATGGATGGCATCACCGCCATCCGAATACTAAGGGAAAAACATAAATCCCTGCCCCCGGTTGTGGGTCTGAGTGCAAATGCATTTGAGGGTGACCGCGAAAAATACATGAACCTGGGAATGGACGAATATCTTACCAAACCCTTGAAAAGCGATGAACTGGAAAAAATAATAAACCAATTTGGTAAGCTTTAATCTGTATCTTTACATCGGGAGGTTTTTAAAAATCAAAAAGAACAACGGGGAAACAAAAGGCATTCACTTCGCTGGGAAAAACCATGTGCCGCCATGACTGCCAAAGAGTGATTACGTGTAACAAAGCCCCTTTAAACAAACTACAAATTATTCATTCCTGCTGCAATTCTTCATTATGAAGCAAATCCTTATCATAGATGACAATTTGGGAATAGCTGAGTTTTTGAGCATCAAAATCAAAGAAATGGGGCACAAAGTTTTTGTGGTTACCAGCGGGCTGCAAGCCATTGATTTTCTCAGGGAGAACACCCCCGACCTGGTTATTCTGGACTATTCACTGCCCGACATGGACGGAAAAGAAGTGCTCAAAAAACTCAAAAAACTGGACATTTCTATGCCCCGGTTTATTGTCTCAACAGGGATGGGTGATGAGCAGATTGCCGTAGATATGATGAAAATGGGTGCTTTTGACTACCTCATCAAAGACAAAACACTCGATAAGCGGCTGCCCGAGGCCATTAATAAGTTGCTGCACGATATTGACCGGGAAAAACAATTGCAAAATGCACAAAAAGCACTGAAAGAAAGCGAAGAAAGGTTTAGGAATTTTGTGGAGAAGTCCAGTGACTTTTTCATCAAGCTTTGCAAAAAGTCATTGTTTAACTATGTTTCACCCAATTGGGAGGATCACCTGGGGTATAGTGCTGCCGAATTGATAAACAAACCGCTGTATGATTTTATCATTGAAGCGGATCAACCGCTCCTCAGAAAAAAAATCAATGAGGCCCTTACCGCAGAGCACCAGCAATTGACAGTGGAATATCGCATACGCCACAAAAATGGAGATTTTAAATTTCATACCCTGAAAGGCTATACCCTTTTTGAAAAAAACAACCTTTACATTAACTGCATAGCAAGAGATGTAACTGACATCAAAACAGCGGAAAAGAAACAGGTTAAGGCAGTTTTGCACGCCGAAGAAACAGAAAGGAAAAAGTTGGCAGAAAAACTTCACGAAGACATAGGTCCGCTGGTAGCCTCCATCAAAATGTATATGGGAAAAATCAAAACCATGAAATCTGACGGCACCCTAAACCTTAACTCCGTTGATTTTTGTGATAAGCTTGTGGATGAGGCTGTGTCAAAAGTAAAAAGTCTTGCCAACGACCTTATGCCAACCACCATTTATGATTTTGGACTTCAGGCAGCCCTGCGAAATATGGCCCAAAAACTACAAGAACAAACCCAAAAACAAATCCTCTTTGATGCCCAAACACCAATATCAGCAAAGGACAAAGCTTATGAGGTTTTGCTTTACAGAGCTACCGTTTATTTGTTAACGCATAGTCTGGAGCATGACCTGTCCGAAAAAATCCATATTCGCCTAAAATATGATGGCAGGTTTCTAACCATACTTATTACAGTTGAAGGAGAAGGGTTTAATTGGATATCCCTGTTAAACAGTATAACAAAACATGCCTGGTTTTATCAACTGAAAAGCAGAATTGAGACCCTTGGCGGTTTGCTGGCATTGAAAAACACCCACTCTACGAAAAGTCAGGCTACCATCAGTTTACCTTTAGCAACAAACTAGCTGGTTGCTGTTTAAGCCCCCATCTATTGTTCAAAAAAAATCCAACGATGGACTCCCTTTTTACACAATGACTTTCCAACACCTGTCTGACAGCAACACTCTCCTGTCTTAAGTTTTTTGCCATACTCGCTTAGGTTTTAAAATATTTCAATTAATTTAGCTGTTAACGAAGACCTGTTAACTTAACTTGTTGTAACAAACAGGTAAGTTTTGCAATACATAGATACTCAAAAACAAACCAGTTAAAGCACTAAAAACAGCAAAACACCACAAATCCATTAACAACATAGCCTTGTTCCTGAATAAAACCATTGACAGCATGAATTCCCGAAAACTAATAGCCTTCTTTATACCATTCTGGATTTGTTCATCCTTTTCCTCCTTTGCTGAAAACGCCATCAGGGTAGGTGTTTACCAAAACCCGCCCAAAGTACATATGGACAACAACCAGCCCGAAGGATTTTTTGTGGAAATCACAAATGCCATTGCACAATCCGAAAATTTAGAAATTGACTATGTATTTTCCCAATGGCATACACATATGCAAAATCTCAAAAATGGTGATATCGATGTTTTACTGGATGTTGCCTATACAGAAGACAGGAGCCAAACTATACGGTATGGAGGTGTGCCCGTTATTGAGTCTTGGTTGCAGTTTTTCACAACACCCCAAAAACCCATAAACCAATTTCAGGATCTTGAAAACAAAACCATAGCCGTTTTACGGGGTTCTCGCCAGGAGCAACTCCTGGAGGCAGGATTAACAGAATTCATTGAAGTCCCGTTTCAATTGGCACGCTTTGACAATTACGATCAAACGATTATTGCCCTAAAACAAGGCCAGACCGATGCTCTTTTGGCAGACAGGTTTTTCTATTTTTCAGAACATCGAACTGAGGATATTATTCCCGGCTCATTAATCCTGCACCCATCTTCTCTTCATTTTGCTTTTAGTCCACATATCGACAGTCAGCTCATAGCTAAATTTGATAATGCTCTGAGCAACATGAAAAACGACCCCGGCTCACTCTATTATCAAAGACTTGGTCAATGGTTCAAGCCTGCCTCAACCATTGTTAAACCCTTTTACCAAAGTTGGGTCTTTTGGGTCATTTTTGGAGGCATCGTTTTATTGACTTTTCTCATCACCATCCTTCGCAAGAGGTTATTTGTGAAGACCAGGGAGCTGAAATTCAGAAGCGGCATATTGGAGTCTGCCAACCAGATGCTGGAAGATCTCCTGGAAGAGCGGCGAAAATCGGAAAAAGCACTTAAAGAAAGCGAAGAAGCTTTCAAAAGCTTATTTATTCAATCCACCGATCCCATATCTCTGCTGAAAAGCCAAAAATTTTTTGATTGCAACCCTGCAACGCTAAACTTTTTAGGCTACACCCGGAAAGAAGATGTTATTGGCAAAACCCCCTGGGATTTATCACCCCCCTATCAGCCAGACGGAAGAAAATCAGATGAAAAAGCACGGGAAATGGTGTCCCGAACCCTTGATAAAGGAAGCAACCGTTTTGAGTGGGTACATCTTACATCCAAAGGAGAACAGCTGTTTTTGGAGGTTGTGCTGACAGCCATTTTTTACAAAGGGGAAAAAGTCTTACATGTGAGCTGGCGCGATATCAGCGAGAGAAAAAAAGCGGAAAATGCACTGAAAGAAAGCGAAGAGCGATATCGGCTGTTGATAGAGAATCAATCGGATATGATTGTAAAAGTAGACAGGGATGGTAAGTTTTTGTTTGTAAGTCCTTCCTATTGTAAGTATTTCGACAAACCCCAGGAGGAGTTATTGGGGAAAACCTTCATGCCTCTCGTTCATCCCGAAGACCGGGAATCAACCAGGCAGGCTATGGAAAAGTTGTATCACCCTCCCTACACCTGCTACCTGGAGCAGCGGGCCCTTACAAAAGACGGCTGGAGGTGGCTCTCCTGGGTTGATACGGCGATTCTTAACCAAGATGGAAAAGTTAAAGAAATAATTGGTGTGGGACGTGATATTACAGACCAAAAGGAATTCCAGTTTTCGTTGATCAAGCAAAAGGAGTTTACCCAGAAAATATTGGACAATCTACCCATTGGGTTAGCCATTAATGAATTCGACAGCGGCATCTCAAGCTATATGAACAAAATGTTTACAGAAATTTATGGCTGGCCGCAAGAGCAAATTAAGAATATTGATAACTTTTTCAACCTGGTATACCCAGATAAAAACTACCGTAACAAACTAAAAAAGCGGGTTTTAGCAGATATAGAAAGCGGAGACCCCGGAAAAATGCACTGGGAAGACATTCATATTACAACCCAAATTGGAGAAAAAAAAATAATTTCAGCCACCAACATTCCGCTCATCGGTCAAAACTTCATGATTTCAACTGTGCAGGATTTCACACAAGAAAAAATAGCCCGGCAAAAACAAAAAGAGTGGCAGGATTTGATGCAATATATCATCAGGCACGATCCCAATGCCATTGCCGTTCTTGATGAAAACCTCCATTTTATGTTTGTTAGCGAAAGATACATCAACGATTATGGAATAGCCCAAAATGAGATCATTGGGAAACACCATTATGAAGTATTCCCTGAAATACCGGAAAAATGGAAAAAAGTTCATCAGCGGTCTCTTAGTGGAGAGGTGTTGAGCTCAGAGGAAGATGTATTTGAAAGAGCGGATGGGAGTAAAGATTATACTCGCTGGCAGTGCCGTCCATGGTACGCTACTAAAAACCAAATCGGCGGTATCATCCTTTACACAGAGGTTATTACCAAAAGAAAAAAAGCGGAACAAAAAATCCAGGAATTAAATATGCAACTGGAAAAACGGGTAAAAGATCGAACCTCCCAGTTGGAAGAAGCCAACAAAGAGCTCGAAGCTTTTACCTATACCGTCTCACATGATCTTCGCGCCCCCCTAAGGGCAATTACAGGCTTTTCCAGAATTGTGGTGGAAGAATACAAACAAGTTTTTGACCAGGAAGGGATGCGCCTTCTTAAAGTAATCCAGGACAATGCCCAAAATATGGACACCCTCATTACCGACCTGCTTGAGTTTTCACGAACCAGCCGTGCTGACCTGAATAAAAATAATACCAATATGTATGAAATGGCCAAAAGCGTTTTTCAGGATGTTTGTCCGGCAAAATGTTCTGACAAGGTTGAATTTTCCGTTTCCATCCTGCCCAATGCCTATGCCGATAGTAATATGATGAAACTGGTCATTCAAAACCTGTTATCCAACGCTATCAAGTACAGCATTTCCTCCCAAAATCCCAAAATAGAAATGGGGTCATACACCCATCAAGGGGAGACAGTTTTTTATGTAAAAGACAATGGTATGGGTTTTAACCCGGCATACTCCCACAAGCTCTTTGAGGTATTTCAACGTTTGCACAAAGACAGTACCATTGAAGGCACAGGGGTAGGATTAGCCATTGTAAAACGCGTCATTACCCGGCACGGAGGTCGTGTGTGGGCCAAAGGAGAAGAAAACAAAGGAGCCACTTTTTATTTTTCAATACCCCTTAAAAGATAATTTCATTGTATTTTTAACTCGTTTTTGTTATAATTGCAGATGACACGCAAAAGTGCTTATCTTCGTATAAACAATATCTAAAACCCTCCCCAAAATGCAAAATCAGGTAGAACTCCTTCTCGTTGAAGACAATCCCTATGATGCTGAACTGACATTGCGCGCATTAAAAAAAAACAATGTGGCCAACAACGTGATTCATCTCTGGGATGGAGAAGAAGCTCTTGATTTTCTTTACTCAAAAGGCAAATATGCTGATCACAAAACAAAAAATTACCCAAAGGTTATATTGCTCGATTTGAAGCTACCCAAGATAAGCGGACTGGAAGTTTTAAAAGCCCTGAAAGCTGACGATAAGCTTCGCACCATCCCTGTGGTGATGCTCACTTCATCCAAAGAAGAAAAGGATATTGTGGAAAGCTACCGCCTGGGTGTCAATAGCTACATTGTGAAGCCTGTTGATTTCGAGAAGTTTATTGAAACTATCAAAGACCTGAAGCTCTACTGGCTTATTCTTAACCAAACAAGCAGCGACCTTTAAAACCGCCAAAACATCATGAGCATACCTTTAAAAATATTAATTGTTGAAGACCTGAAGGAGGATTATGAGTTGGCCTTGCGGGAGTTGAAAAAAGGGGGGCTGCGTGTTGACCCCATGAGGGTAGAAACCGAAAGCCAAATGAGGGCTGCCATGAAGGATTTTAAGCCTGACCTGGTCATATCTGATTTCACCCTTCCCGGATTTGATGGTAAAAAGGCACTTAAGGCGGGGCTTGAGACAGACCCATTCATCCCATTTATCATTTACACAGGCTCTATTGATGAAGAAACCGCTGTGGAGTGCCTGAAATCAGGAGCCACCGATTACATTATCAAAGACAGCCGGGTCAGGCTTCCCTACGCTGTGAAAGAAGCCCTTGAAAAGAAAAAAGCCATCCGACAAAAAGAAGAAACCCTCAGCAAGCTTAAGGAAAGTGAGTTTCAACTCAAACGCTCACAAAAAATTGCGAATATCGGAAACTGGAAACTGGACCTGCAAACAGGAGTTATTAAAGCCTCCGAAGAAGCACAAAAAATATATGGTGTTTCCCAGGAAAACATTCCGGTTGAGCTTATCAGAAAAATGGCCCTTGAGAAATACCGAAAAATGCTGGATGTAGCAATATATCATAACATAAACAGCGGCAAACCATACGATGTGGAATATGAAATTATGCGGGCAAGCGACAAGCAGGTTAGGTTTGTTCATTCCATGGCTGAGTATTACCCCGAGCAGAAATGTTTCATCGGAATTATCAAAGATATTACAGAAACCAAAAACAATGAAAAGCTCAAGCAGGAAATTCTGGTGGCCAACGAATCGACCAGGTTCAAACAAAAATTCCTTGCCCAAATTAGCCACGAAATAAGAACCCCTCTCACGGCCATCGATGGTATAACGGAGCTTTTAGAAAAAACACCACTTAATGATTCGCAAAAAGATTATTTGGAAACGCTTAAATTTGCCTCAGGCAACCTCCGAAATATCATCAACGAAGTGTTGGATTACTCCAAAATTGAAGCAGGCAAAATCAAAATTCAACCTGAAAGTTTCCCCGTTAACGAGCTTGTAATTAGAGCTGAAAAACTTTTTCTCTCCATTTGTAAAAAACCGCTGTCATTCAAAGTTAAGGGCATACATAGTCTACCCAAATATATCCATGCCGACAAGCATCGTGTTTTCCAAATCATTACCAACCTCATATCCAATGCTGTAAAATATAGCAATACAGGCACAATAACCCTTGAGTTCAAAGATCTGCGCCAAAAGAAAGCGCAGAGAAACACCTTCAAGGTTATGGTGAGAGATGAAGGCCCCGGCATTCAACCCCAGTTGAAGAAAAATCTTTTTAAGCCTTTCTCCCAAATTCATCAGCAGGAAAATATAGAAATTGAAGGTACAGGACTTGGGCTATCCATTTGCAAAGAGCTTGCAGCTTTGCTTGAAGGGGAAGTAGGGGTTGAGAGTGAACCTGGCCATGGAAGCACCTTCTGGTTTACTTTTCTGGCGGGACAAGCCAAAGAAAGTGCCAAAGAAACACCAAAACAGAATACATCTTCCTCTTCGGGGAAAAGATTGAACATATTGCTTGCCGAAGACAAAGCCATCAATCAAAAAGTGATTACCCTCATACTAAGTTCTTTAGGACACACAATAGTGGTGGTTGAAAATGGCCAGCAGGTCCTGGAAAAGTTCACCCCCCACGATTACGACCTGATACTGATGGATATCCAGATGCCGGTTATGGACGGCATAGAAGCCACCCAAAAACTCAGGACAAAATTTACTTCGCTCCCCCCCATTGTTGGACTCAGCGCCAATGCCATGGAAGGGGACCGCGAAAAATATATTAAGCTGGGGATGGATGAATATATTACAAAACCTGTAAAGAGCGGTGATTTTAATAAGTTGATTCAACGCCTGGGAGTTTAAGTTGTCAGGCAGTGAAAACCCACCCAAAATGGAAGAAATACGCCGGATATATACACTGGCTGAGTTGGGCAAAAGCCTGCGGTCTGTAATTGAAAGAAACTACACTTCTGCCTATTGGATCAAAGCCGAAATTGCAAAGCTAAACTATTACCCCAGGAGTGGTCATTGTTACCCAGAACTTGTAGACAAATCGGGGGAAACCTTACAAGCCCAGATGCGGGCTACTATTTGGGCAGCCGACTTCCAAAGAATCAACAGGAAATTTCAAAAAATCACCAGCAATGAGCTGAAAGAGGGTATGTTTATTCTTTTCAGGGCATCGGTAAGCTTTCATCCTGTGTATGGTCTATCACTGCAGATAAGAGATATTGAACCCTCCTTTACGCTTGGCGAAATGGCCATGATAAAAAGCCAAAATATTGAAGGGCTGAAAAAAGAAGGTGTATTCGGGCAAAACAAAACCCTCAGCATCCCCTTGCTCCCCAAAAGGGTAGCCGTTATATCTGTGGAAACAAGCAAAGGGTACAGCGATTTTCTGAATATCATAGAAGCCCAATCGCAAAACTACGCCGTTTGGCATTACCTGTTTCCCTCTCTTTTACAGGGAGACAAGGCTGCTGAAAACATCCTGTCGCAACTGCGCATTATCAAAAAGGCCCGGGAAAGGTTTGATATGGTGGCCATAATCAGGGGAGGAGGTGGAGATATCGGGCTTAGCTGCTATGATGACTACAACCTGTCCAGGGAAATTGCCACCTTCCCCCTGCCGGTTATAACAGGAATCGGGCATTCAACTAATGAGACCATTGCCGAAATGGTAGCATGGGCCAACAAAATTACCCCGACAGACGTGGGATATTTTATTGTTGAAAAATTCCACGATTTTGCACAACGAATACAGCAGGCCAGCCAGTCACTCTCCAACCAAACGATGCGGCTGTTGCAACTTCACAAGCAAAACCTGGGTTTGCAGCAGGAGAAACTTCAGTATAATACACCGGCAATGTTACAACGGGCTCAAAAGCAACAGGACCTTTTGCTCAACACATTGCTGCAAAACACCGTAAAGCTCACCAACCTACACAATGAAAAAATTGACCATACGGCCTACCGGTTATCTGTAACCCCCGGTCTGAAAATCACTGAGAACAGGTGCTCCATCGATCAATACCAGAAGATGCTCCAGTCAAACACCAGAAGTTTCTATACCAGCCAAAGAGCCTCCCTCGCCAGCCTGGACGAAAAGTTAAGACTTCTGGACCCGGAAAACATACTGAAGCGGGGTTACTCCATTACCCGTAACGAGGGGAAAAGCATTACGGATGCTTCCAGGCTCACAGCAGGAACCATTATCCAAACCACCCTTTACAGTGGTACGGTGGAAAGCAAGGTTACTATGGCAAAACCATCGGATAAAAAAACGGCCGACTGATAAAAATACCAGTCAGCCGTTTTATAAGGGTTTTAACTATAGGTTAGTCTATATCAAATCTAGACTCTTCTATATTGGTATTTATTTTAATTTCTTCCACTGTCATCTCCATCAGTTGAGGACCGGCTTGCTGCTCTACTTTAAAGGGAAACTTGAAGACCCGGGGTTTTCCCTCTACTTCAACTTCTACCTCCCTGTAATCAGAAATTCTTGCAAAACCTTCGGGCGTTTCAGTACGAATTTTCAAGCCTGATTGGGTATCATAATACTCAAGGCTTCTTTGTCCTTGCGGGGAAAGGACCTCCACCTTGTAGGCAGGTGAACCGTCCACCTCTTCTATTCCAAGCAATGACTTCTCAATGCCATGTTCTTCATAGTTCATTTCCATGTTGAGAACAGCCTGCATTTTCATCATTTCAAACTCAGGGCCTTCTGTAAACTCCTGTCTACCCATTGGGGATGTAACAACCGCCTTTTCACCGTTGAAGATTTGCTCTGACATGACATTNCCACCCATNGCCGTTTCCACACGCATATGGTGAGGCGCTTTCTGATAGGAAGTAATGGTAAGATCCATACCCTGGATGGAGGTGGTCATAACCTGTATCATATCATCAATTTTATCGAAATTTTTCTTTCCGCCTACAGCATCAAAATAATCATTAAGAACATTTTGTACGGTAATGCCATCAGGTACAGCGGTAAGCTCAGCTTCAACATAGGGTTGGCCAAACTCATCAAAAATTTCTACTTCACCTGTTGCGCTAAACTTCTCTAATGTAGCAGGTACCTCTTCCTTATTACCGGCAACAACAACAATAGCGTTCTCAGGCTTCAGGTACTTTTGTGCCATCTGCTGAACATCTTCTACCGTCACAGCATTCAGTCTTTCCAGGTAGGTCGCATAGTAGTCTTCGGGCAGGTCATAGCGCTCAATATTCAAAGCATACCTGGCCATGGTCCTGGGGCTTTCCAACGAGCGTGCAAACTGACCGGTCATAAAGCTTTTTACCAGGTCAAGGTCTTCCTCCTCCACCGGTTCGTTGATCAAACGGTCCATCTCATGCAAAATTTCAACAACCGTACTGTCGGTAACACTGTTTCGAACTTCGGTGCGAGCCACAAACCTGCTAACTACAGGGTCTGTTGAGATATTAGACCGTGCTCCGTAAGTATACCCTTTATCTTCACGAAGATTTTGCATCAGTCTTCCGGAAAAAACACCACCTCCTAAAATACTGTTCATTACACTTACATTAATGGCATCCTCATGGCCGGGTTGCAAAACCACAGGATAGGTGATAGACACCACAGATTGGCTTGCTCCTGGTCTTTCGGCAAAAGCAACACGCCTACCTTGGGGTGGAACAGGAGTTGGATAGGTTTGAGAAGGAACTTCTCCTGGCTCCCATTGGCTAAAATAATCATTCATGAGCTCCCGGGCTTCCTCTTTGTTGATATCTCCAACAATCACCATATAAGCTACATTGGGTTTAAAGTAAGTGTTGTAGTACTCCCTGAGCAGTTCCACACTGATATTGTCCAGAGTTTCCTCGGTCATCACTTCACCGTATGGGTGATCATACCCATATACCTGGGTGCTTGAAACATTACGGGCAATGGTATTTGCATCGGTTTTGGCCGACTGCAGGCCGGTGCGGGCCTGATTGATACGACGTTGAAGTTCTTCTTCGGGAAATACCGGGTTGAGCAAAATATCTGACATCAAATCCATCAAATCGTCTTTATGACGTGTGAGAGAAGAGGCAAACATACCCCTGGAAGAAGTTGACAGATTGGCTCCTAAAAAGTCTATGGCTTCATCAATTTCTTCCTTTGAACGACTTTCTGTGCCTTCGCGCATAAGCTGCCCGGCAAAGTTTACATACCCTTTGGCATCTCCCTCCAAAACAGGGTCAATATCAAGGGTTAGCTGAAAAGAAATAACAGGTACCTTGCGGTTTTCCACCACAATTACCTGCATACCGTTATCCATGCTAAAGGTTTCAAACTCTCCAAGTTGTATTTCGGGTGCCGGGCCGGGTTCGGGCCGTTGACTTCTGTCAAGTTGGGCAGTTACTGTAATAACAGTAAAAACAATAAACAATAATGACAATATAATTTTTTTCATCGTACTGGTTTTTATTTTTTTGAATTTTGCTTAAATATTGATTTAGCAGACTATGCAGCCTGATTTGGATGGCAGGGTCAGAGATTAACTTTCACCCTTTGGCAACCAATACAATACCACCCTGTTGTCTTCTCTGAAATATTCGTTTGCAACCCTTTTTATATCTTCTCGGGTCACCTCCATGTATCTGTCAATTTCTGTATTGATAAGGCTGGCATCACCATAAAGCAAGTGGTAATTTGCCAGATTGGTAGCCCTGCGTGCAATGGTGGTGTTACTGTTTACCATTCGGCTTTCAAACTGGTTTTTTACTTTCTGCAACTCATCTTCTGTTATCATCTCTGTTCTTACCCTTTCCATCTCTTCATTGATAGCCTTCTCCAAGTCATTGGGGTCGGTGTCCATGTTAGTAAGGGCAAAAGTAATGTTTATACCAGGGTGCTCAAGGCCAAGTGGGAAAGAAGAAACATTAAGTGCCTTTTCTTCCTGGTCTACCAATCGACGATGCAGGCGGCTGCTTTGCCCCTGGGAGAGAACTGCACCCAACATTTCCACTGCGTAAAAATCAGGAGTTCCCTGGGCAGGAATCATATAAGCCTGTACAACAGCAGGAATCTGGATATTATCATATACTGTGTCACGCACTTCAACAGTACGCCGGGGTTCGGCATCTTTTTCCGGCCTGCGGAAGTTGTCACCACCTCTTGGAATATCCCCAAAATACTTTTCTACCTTCTGCCGTGTCTCATCAATATCAATATCACCGGTAATGACAAGTACAGCATTGTTGGGCACATAAAACATATCGTGAAAAGCTTTAATATCTTCGTCTGTGGCATTGCGAATGTGGGGATCTGCGCCCAGTACATCTGTTTTATAAGCATGCTCTGTAAAGGCCCGGTAGATGGTTTCTGTCAGGAGCCTTCCATAAGGACGGTTGTCACGTGTTTGTTTCATCTCTTCAGTAACTACATCTTTTTGTGTAGCAATCCCGATAGAGTCAATCACAGGGTGCAACATTCTTTCTGACTCCATCCACAAGCCCAACTCCAGCTGGTTAGATGGCAGCAGAATAAAGTAATTGGTTACATCAAAGCTGGTAAAGGCGTTCAACGAGCCCCCTGCCATTTCTACAATCTCTGAAAACTCTCCCCTTTCGATATGTTTTGTACCTTCAAACATCAGGTGTTCAAAAAAGTGAGCAAAACCTGTACGCTCAGGGTGCTCGTTTTTGGCACCTACATGGTACATGATATTTACCACAACATTGGGTGTGGTGTTGTCTTCGTTGAGTATAACATGAAGACCATTGTCGAGGGTGTACTCCGTAAATTCAATTTTGGGTGTACTACTATAGCTTACAGAAGCTATCAGCAGTAAGGCAACCGAGAAAAGAGCTTTACAATTTAGTTTCATATTTGTTGTTTTTGAAATGATTAATACTATTTATTAAACTTATGTTTGTTGTTGTAGTTTGATTTAAAGGGTGATATGGGTTGATACTTCCATGCTCAGCTAAATTAGTGTGCTTTTAGTGCCGTAAATTACAACCCTCAGGACAATTTATTTTTTAAAAAAGTTTAATAGATAAGATCCAAGTCCAAATCGTTTTTAAGTTTTTCAATTTGTGGATTTTTGTCCAGCATTTTTTGCAGCTTTTCTGCGGGGAGGTATGCTTTTTGGGTTTTGGGCACTTCTACGATAACCACTTCAAAGTTGATTGCATAGTTTTTCAGGTTTTGCCTTAAAAAACTTAACATTTCAGGTTTTTGTTCAAATATACTTTCTTTTTGAACAAGATTATTCACCTTGATTTGGATCATCCCTGATTCCTTTATCTCAGGTTCATAAGTATTAAGAGCCGTAAAAATACTGGCACTTGAATTCCTGAACTTCTCTTTTAGTTTTTCCCATATCCGCAAAAGATCATGGGAGGTAAACTGCTCTTCGGGCTTGGGTTCATCCACTCCTGGTTCAGTCAGCTCATCTTTTTTTTTTTCGTCCTTGTCAGAAGCTGAAGGATTAATTTTTATGCTGGGAGGCTTATTGGTTCTGTTGACACTTGATGGCGAGGGCCTGGCGGGTTCCTTTACCTCACTTGCGCTTTTTTGTTCATGCACACTGTCGGCAGAGGGAGCGGCTTTTGCCGGTGATGAAGGAGACTGGGTTTTTTGGGGTGTGGTTTGTGTAGGGGCTGGATTTGCGGAAGAAACAGCACCTGTCTTTTGATGGGTCTGAGGAGCCGTTCCAGCGGGATCAGCCTGCTGCAACAGACCGGAAATCTGCAATAGTGCCAGCTCTACATGCAACCTTTTATTATTGCTGGTGCGGTAGGAAATATCACAACGGTTAGCAATATCCAACGCTTTTAGCAAAAACTGGGGAGGGCATTGCGCCGATTGTCCGGTGTACTTTTGGCGGATGTTTTCTCCCACATCCATGAGTTTTACGGTTTTGGGGTCTTTGCAAACCAGCAGGTTGCGCATGTGAGAGGCAAAGCCGGAAATAAAGTGGGAGCCCTCGAAACCCTTTTCAATAATTTGATTATAAAGCAATAATACCTTGCTGGTATCGCCGGCCAGTATATGGTCGATCATATTGAAAAAATAGTCGTAGTCCAATACGTTAAGGTTGTCTACTACGGCCCGATATGTAACATTGTTTCCGGCAAAGCTGACAATCTGGTCAAAAATTGATAGTGCATCACGCATAGCACCATCGGCCTTTTGGGCGATAACATGCAATGCCTCATACTCCGTTTCGATGCTTTCTTTCCCCGCCACAAACTCCAACTGTCTGGCAATGTCATCAATGGTAATGCGGGCAAAATCAAAAATCTGACACCGCGACAAAATAGTGGGAATAATTTTGTGCTTTTCGGTGGTGGCCAATATAAACTTAGCATAGGCCGGCGGCTCTTCGAGGGTTTTCAAAAAAGCATTGAAAGCCTGCTGGGATAGCATATGCACCTCATCAATCACATACACTTTGTATTTACCAATATGCGGAGGGATTCTTACCTGGTCAACCAAATTGCGTATATCATCCACTGAGTTGTTGGATGCGGCATCCAGCTCATGAACGTTAAAAGAGTTAGATTCATTGAACGACAGGCAGGATTTACATTCGTTGCAGGCTTCTATGGTTTCTGTGAGATTTTCACAATTGATGGTTTTGGCCATAATGCGAGCACAGGTGGTTTTCCCTACACCTCGAGGACCACAAAACAAAAAGGCCTGTGCCAGGTGATCGTTTTTGATGGCATTTTTCAGGGTATTGGTGATTGAAGCCTGACCCACTACCATGTCAAAAGTGGCCGGACGGTATTTTCGTGCTGAAACAACAAAGTTTTCCATTTATTGCAAGGGTAAATCTATAGTTCTGTGATCGGAGGCATTATGCCAAAGCAAAAATATATGTTTTTATGCTAGCACAAAAATAAAGTTATTAACCAATTTGGCTGCTTTAAAATAATGGTTCCTACCCCCATAAAAGCAATCTCATCCCTGTTAACAAAGATGACCCTGGCAGATATGAACGCCTGACACTTTCCTGTCAAAAAATAACACTTAAAGCTGAAACACCTGTGATAGTCTCCACGCCCTTGGGCGGACCATCCCGCGCTAGCAGCAAAGTATCCGGTGAAATCTTCTGTTTTTTTTAACTTTACGTAAAAAAATGCAACACGATTTGGGAAAATGGCTGATGATAGCAGGCACAATTGCGCTGGCAGCGGGAGTACTGCTGTATTTTTTCCATGACAAACTCCACTGGGTGGGGAAACTTCCTGGTGATATTCGCATCGAAAAAGAGAACTTTAGGTTTTATTTTCCTTTCACCACCCTGGTTATCATAAGCCTGCTCATGAATATTATTATCAGGCTTATCAAACGTTTTTTTTTATAGGATCCACTTCTATGACAAATTTGGTATATACTCTCTGGCCCATTATGCCCCGGGTACATCTACTGCCCTGTTTTTGATGAAACCAACAACACCTTAACAACGGTAGAGATTCATACTCACCATCCCGGACAAATAGCTGTGCGCAGATATGAGCTACTGGCTATCTGCCCAGAGGGCCATAATAAAGCGTGAAAGTTTGAGCAAAAATTATTTGTCTTTGACAAGTCTGATGTTATGAAACCCCCAACAAAACGGACAAACACAGCAAATCCACCTCTTGCTTGCTCACATACTTTAACTTGTATGCCCATAACTTTTCGTTTGCATAACTGACACCATCAATATTCAGATTGCTGCCTTTCTCTTAAATTTTGGCTATTACGGGATTACAATACATAGAGGGGATAATTATTTTTTATTAATTTAGCCTAAAAAAAAACACCATGAGCAAGATCAACTCCAAAATACTTATTGTAGATGATGACGAGGATGTTTTACTGGCTGCCAAATTGTTCCTGAAGCAACATGTGAAAACGGTAAACACCGACAAAAACCCTGAAAATCTTCCTACGTTGCTTAAGAAAGAGTCCTACGATCTGATTTTACTTGACATGAACTTTTCGCGGGATGCCACCAGCGGCAAAGAGGGCTTTCACTGGCTGAATAAAATTCTGGATACAGATCCCACCATAGCGGTAATATTGATTACTGCCTATGGCGACATTGAGTTGGCCGTACAAGGGATCAAAGAGGGGGCGACCAATTTTCTGCTCAAGCCCTGGGACAACAAAAAACTGCTTGCTACCATCAACACAACATTGCAGGTTCATCAATCCAAAAAAGAGGTTTACGATCTTCGTTCCAAACAAAAAACCCTGATGGAGCAAGGCGACCAGCCCTTCAGCCATATCATCGGCAAGTCCCAATCCATGCTCAAGGTTCTTACCACCGTTAAAAAAGTAGCCAAAACAGATGCCAACATTCTGATACTTGGTGAGAACGGAACCGGTAAGGAGGTCATAGCCAGGGCGATACATCGGGCCTCCCAGAGAAAAGGTGAAGTGTTTATCAGTGTTGATTTGGGAGCCATCAGCGAATCGCTTTTTGAAAGTGAACTTTTTGGATACAAGAAAGGAGCCTTTACCGATGCCAAAGAAGACCGGGCAGGCCGGTTTGAGGCAGCCAACAAAGGCACCATTTTCCTGGACGAAATTGGTAACCTTACCTTCCCTCTTCAGTCAAAACTACTGAGTGTATTGCAAAACCGGAAAGTGGTCAGGCTTGGCTCGGTAAAAGAAACCCCTGTAGATGTGCGCCTGGTGTGTGCCACCAACATGCCTCTTTACCAAATGGTGGACGAAGGAAAATTCAGACAGGACCTCATGTACCGCATCAATACGGTAGAAATTCACTTGCCGCCTTTAAGGGAAAGGGTAGAGGATATCCCCCTGCTGGTGGAGCATTTCCTGGATGTATATTGCAAAAAATACAAACTGCCTGTAAAACGTCTTCATACATCTACCCTGAAAAGGCTGGAAAAACATCACTGGCCGGGCAATATCAGGGAGCTGCAACATTCGGTGGAACGGGCGGTCATCATGAGTGAGACCAATGTGCTGCAACCCAACGATTTCTTCCTCTCAACACCCGACAAACAAGAAACGGATGAGTTGCTTACACCCGACACCAACCTAGAAGCCACCGAAAAAATGCTTATCAATAAAGTAATTGATAAACACGGAGGAAACATAAGCAAAGCAGCCAAGGAGCTGGGTATTACCAGGGCATCCCTTTACAGAAGAATTGAAAAATATGAGCTTTAAAAATTTTCGTTTCAATGTAGTAATCAGGGTGCTGTTCATTGTTGCCACTGTGGTTTTGCTGTTGTCCATCATAGGTAAGCAGGAGTTTATCATTAGCAGCATTATTTTATCCTCTCTTATCGTGCTGCAAATTGCAGCACTGGTGAAATATGTGGAGCGAACCAATAACCGGCTCACCACTTTTCTTGAATCCATACGGCACAGCGACTTTACTTCTTCCTTCTCTGACCAGGGTTTGGGGAAAAGTTTTGATGATCTCAACAATGCCTTCAACAACGTAATCAGCGAGTTTAAAAAAGCCCGGGCTGACAAAGAAGAGCACTTCAACTACCTGCAAACCGTAGTGCAGCACATAAGCATCGGAATAATTGCCTACAAAAAAAACGGACATGTAGACATTTTGAACAATGCTGCCAAACGCCTCCTTAAACTTAGCAACATCAGGTTTATCAATGAACTTGAAAAAATCGACAAGGAGTTTGCTGATGTTTTGATGAGCATGAAAGCCGGTGACAAAAACCTGGTGAAAGTGTTTATTGAAAACGAATTGCTGCAGCTTTCAGTAAGAGCTACCGAGTTCAGAATGAGAGAAGAAGACTTTGTGCTGGTTTCGCTCCAAAACATTCACAGTGAACTGGAAGCCAAAGAGATGGACTCATGGCAGAAACTTATAAGGGTTTTGACCCATGAAATCATGAACTCCATTACCCCCATCGTATCCCTGTCAGGAACCGTAAAAGACATTATGATTGATGAAGATAACCGGCAGCTGAATCAGGAAATTGACGCGGATGACATTGAAAGTGTTTTAGGCGCACTTAAAACTATCGAGAAAAGAAGTCAGGGGTTGCTGAACTTTGTGCAGATTTACCGCAATCTTACCCGCATTCCCAAACCCAACTTCCGCTACGTAGCGGTTAAGGACATCCTGGAATCAGTAAACAACCTGCTGGANCCCAAAATAAATGAGCAAAACATAAAGTGCCGCACCCATCTTGTACCCAAAGATCTAAAGCTGACCGCCGACCCCGATCTTATTGAGCAGGTGGTTATCAACCTGGTAATAAACTCCATACATGCCCTGAAAAACACGGAAAACCCAGAAATCAAGATTTTAGGTATTACAGCCTCCAACAACAGAGTAATGATTTCGGTATCTGACAATGGACAGGGAATAAAACCCGACATAATGGAAAAAATATTTGTCCCCTTTTTCACTTCCAAAAAAGAGGGTTCAGGTATTGGGTTAAGTCTTTCGCGAGAGATTATGCGTCTGCACAAAGGAAATATTACCGTCCGATCTAATCCCGGCCAGGAAACAACTTTCACACTACTTTTTTAAAATATAACAGGCAGGATTAAGAGTTTGGTCAAAAAAAAACGGTATTGCCAAAGTTTAGCTGACAATACCGTTTTTGATTAAAATCCAGGAGAGTATTAAATCTCTTCTTTCTCTTCTTTGTGAGAAACAATGCGCAAAGTATCATGTGCAATCACAAGCTCCTCGTTGGTAGGTACTACCATTACTTTAACCTTTGAGTCATGCTTGGAAATCATATCCAGTTTTCCACGAAGGCCGGTATTTTTCTCATGATCAAATTGGAGCCCCAGATAATCAAGGCCTTTACAAATTGCCTCTCTGGTTTCAGGGCCGTTTTCGCCAACACCACCTGTAAACACGATCATATCAACGCCGCCCATGGCTGCGGTATAGGCGCCAATGTATTTTTTTATGCGGTAAAAATACATTTCCAGGGCCAAGTCTGCTTTTTTATCGCCCTCTTTCCAAGCCGCAGTTTCAATGTCTCTCATATCTGATGATACACCGGAAATCCCAAGCATGCCACTTTTTTTATTGATAAGATTGTTGGCCGCATTGAGGTCCAGTTCTTTCTTTTTCATGATATAAAGCAAAGCACCCAAATCAAGATCCCCTGTTCTTGTTCCCATGATAAGTCCTTCTACCGGGGTAAGACCCATAGATGTATCTACAGATTTTCCATTGTGGATCGCACAGATGGAGGCTCCATTTCCGAGGTGGCAGGTGATGGCTTTAACATTATCACGACGCATAAACAAAGCATCACATGCAGTTTCAAAAACAAACTTATGGCTGGTTCCATGGAAACCATACCGTCTGATTTTATCCTGCTCATACAATTCATAGGGTAGCGCATACATGTAAGCATGCTGGGGTATGGTTTGGTGAAATGCTGTATCAAAAACGGCCACCTGTGGAACCTGCGGCATGAGCTTTTCCATAGAAACAATTCCTTTTAAATTGGCAGGGTTATGTAGTGGTGCTAATTCAATAACATCTTCAATATTTTTCTTTACTTCTGGTGTTATCAGGGCACTGGCACTGAAGTTTTCTCCCCCGTGGGCCACACGGTGTCCTACAGCAAGTATTTCATTTACATTGGCTATAACACCATAGTCCTGATCCAGCAAAACTTTCAGAATCAGATCAATGCCTGTTTCATGGTCTGGAACATCCTGAATAAGAAAATAGTTATCTTTTGCTTTGGCCTGGTGTTTCAGCTCGCTGTCTTTTAACCCTACCCTCTCCAGGATTCCTTTGGCCAGCAGCTCGGCATTGTTGGCCATGTTAATCATTTGATATTTAATGGAAGAACTTCCACAGTTAAGAACCAGAATTTTCATCTTTTGAATGCTTTTATATTTATGTATGAGAATTTAAAGAGTATACAAACCAATTATTTCCCTGCAGCCTGATTAACCGTTATGGCCACCAAGTTGACAATATCATCCACCGAGCAACCCCTCGAAAGGTCGTTGATGGGAGCAGCCATTCCTTGCAAAACAGGACCTACCGCCTGTGCCCCGGCCAGGCGCTGAACCAGCTTATAACCAATATTACCTGACTCCAGTCCGGGAAATACAAGCACGTTGGCTTCACCGGCTATGGAACTCCCAGGTGCTTTACTTTGACCTATGGCCTTAACGATGGCTGCGTCAGCCTGCAGCTCGCCATCTATTTGGATATCAGGCATCATCTCCCTGGCCAACTCNGTGGCTTTTGTAACTTTTTCGCAAAGTGGGTGTTGGGCACTNCCTTTGGTAGAAAAGCTCAGCATGGCCACCCTGGGTTCAATATCCACAATGGCACGGGTAGTTTGGGCTGTCATCACAGCTATTTGGGCAAGCTCTTCCGCATTGGGATCGGGATGAACGGCGCAGTCTGCAAAGACAAGAATGCCATCTTCTCCCCATTGCTTGTCGGGCAGAATCATGATAAAGGCACCAGAAACCACACTGATACCGGGTAAAGTTTTGACAACCTGGAAAGCAGGACGTAATACATTACCGGTAGCATTGGCAGCCCCGGCAACTTCTCCGTCAGCTTCTCCGTTTTTTATCAAAAGCGTGGCAAGGTATAACGGATCTTCCACCAATTTTTGCGCTTCATCACGGCTAAGCCCCTTATGTTTCCTAAGGTCATAGAGCATATCGCCATAAAAATCCTTCTTCTCATGATCCCGGGGATCAATAACTGTTGCACCCGTTAGATGCTTCAGGTTATATTTGGATGACTGCTGATGAATTTCATCCGGATTTCCTAGCAAAATGATGCGGGCAATCCCTTCTTTGATGATTTCATCTGCTGCTTTTAACGTTCTTTCCTCGGTCCCTTCTGGCAAAACAATACATTTATCTTGTTTTTTTGCATTGCTTTTGATTGTTGTTAATAACTCCATTTCTTCTTGCTTTAAGGATTAAAATTTATTGAAATTCAAGCCTCAGCAAAATTAGAATTAATTTGCTTTCCTTCAAAACGTGAAACCCGTAATTTTCAAACATCTTGACAAAGCCAACTCCTAAGTATTGTTAAATTAATAACAGACAAAACAGCCAAAGCGTGCAGCCAAATATTTTTTCGGTAAGCTCCCCTGTTTAGTTTTATGAATTGGGTTAACTTTGCAAAAAAATTTGGCATGCATCAAAAACTCAACAACGTTTTTTTGTTTGTATCTATTGCAATAATTTTTGCAGCCACCCCTCCTGCCTTTTCACTTACCCCGACCGGGGTTAATGATTCAGCGAACATGGGAAACATCCCATCCAACTCTACCATCAACATCGATGGAAACCAACAACGCCCGCTGACAACCCAAACAACTGACTTTTCAAAAATACTTGATTTAACAGCCCCAAAAAAGGAACAAATCCTTCACATTCTTTCGATGGCAGATAGTACCACAACTGTTTATCCTGCTACAGCGTTTTTCGGTCCCCACCTGCTGCAGACCTCCACAAAGCTTGTTGCAATCTCCCGTGAAAAACCAACATCCCATGATTCCATCACTCTGCTCCTATTATTTGCATTGCTGGGTTTGGGTATCGTTAGGTACCAATATCCTGTAAGATTCAAAGAAACACTTCTTTCGGGATGGGATCAGCGGTTTTTCAACCAAATAGAAAGAGAGGGGGGACTACTGAACCATTGGGTGCCAGCCATACTTTACCTAAATTTTCTGATTGTTCTAAGCCTCTTGACTTATCAAAGCCTTAACCTCACAGGACATTCAGGTGTGTTTAACGATCTTCACCCCTTCATGCTGGTAACCTACGCCTTGATTGTTTTGGCAGGCTTCTATGTTGTAAAGTACCTTTTGATAGGATTCATTGCCTGGGTTTTCAAAACCCAGGAGGTAAGCAACGCCTATTTCCGCAACATACTTATTATCAACAGCTTTGCAGGACTCATCCTGTTGCCCATTGTAATCATCAACCTTTACAATCCTATTCCCTGGCTCCTGTTTTTAGCATGGGCACTCATTACAGGAATCAATATATATAAAATATTGAGAGGTTACCACATCAGCACAAAGCGCGCACGTTTTTCAATGTATTATATAATTTTGTACCTTTGCACCATCGAAATAGTACCATTAATTTTTATTGTAAAGTACACCAAAAACCTTCTTTTAAGCTAGTTTTCCAACAATAAAACACGTTACATCGTTAACTTTTTTACAGCAAGATACGCCCTAAAAAACAAAAAAACCGTCAAACCAAAAATAAGGAGATATATTTTGAAGATTAAAAACATTCTCATTTCGCAGCCTGAGCCCGAAAACGAAAAATCACCTTATGCCGATTTGGCAAAGCAGTTCAACCTGAAACTCACCTTTCGAAAACTCATTAAGATTGAACGCATTGACAACAAAGAGTTCAGGAAGCTCAGAATAAACATCCTGGACCATACGGCTATTATTTTTACCAGCCGCCATGCAGTGGATCATTTTTTCAGTCTGTGCGAAGAACTACGGGTTACCATCCCGGAAACCATGAAATATTTTTGTGTTTCAGAAGCCATTGCTCTTTACCTGCAGAAGTATGTGCAGTATCGTAAGCGAAAAATATTTTTCGGTAAAAGCAAGTTTCCCGAGCTGCTTGAGTTAATTAAGAAACATAAAAATGAGAAGTTCTTTTACCCTTGTGCTGCCAACAAGGCAAAAAAGGATATACCTGAAATGCTCAAGGCCAACAAAATCAATTTTGTTAATGCTCCTATTTATGAAACGGTGCCCGTAACCGTGGACGATATTGACATCAACAATTTTCATATGATTGTATTTTTCAGCCCCTTTGGTGTTGACTCCATGCTGAAAAACTTCCCTGACTATAAACAGAACAATACCATTATGGCAGCCTTTGGGGGTGCCACCATCAAAGCTTGTGAAAATGCAGGTTTCGACGTACAAGTCAAAGCCCCCACCAGCGAAGCACCCTCCATGACCATGGCTATAGAGCAATACTTACAAAATAACAAAGGGAAAAAATAATTGACAAAAAATGGCCACTTGGAGTGCCCATAAAAAATTGCATGGTTTTTCCAAGAGTGAAAGGCTGTGCAATTTTTCATTGAAGAACCTTCTTTTTGAAAAAGGGAAGACGTTTTATGAGTACCCTTTTAAGGTATATTGGAAAGTTGTGGACAAAAACCTTGAAAGCATATTTTTTGCAAAGTCTGTAACGACTTTTCAACCCAAACAAACTTTACACCCAGCCGGCAAGTACAGGCAAAACCCCTCTTACCCTCACAAAAAAATTCCGCACAATGCCTATTTTACACATTCAGCACAATGCCTGATAGGTGTCCCGCGCAGAGTACAGAAAAATGCATCCAATCGTAACGCAATAAAAAGATTCATAAGGGAGGCCTACCGCCAAAATAAAGGTCCTTTTTACGCGTTTTTGGAAAACAATGACCTGCACTGCTTGCTGGCGTTCATATACACTGCCAAAAGGAAGCTACCCTACCGGGAAGTAGAATCCAAAATCGTTGTATCTTTACAAAAAATTCAGGAGAGAATTTCAGAAACCCAAAACCTTTAGATGTCATTACCCGAAAAAATATATAGAGGGCCTGAAAAAGCATTGCAGTGGTTCTTTATCATTCTAATTCGCTTTTACCAGGGAGCTATTTCACCTTATCTGCCTCCCTCCTGCAGGTATACACCTACCTGTTCGCACTATGGGGTTGAAGCAGTACGTAAACATGGCCCATTCTACGGGGGTTGGCTTACCCTTAAACGGTTTGCGTCATGCAACCCCTGGGGCGGAAGTGGTTATGACCCAGTACCCTGATTTGTTCATTCGATAAATACAAACATATGAAAAAATTCAACCGGTTTTTTAAACGGCCTGCCACAATCACCATAACAGCTGTTATACTGTTTACCACGGTGGTTTCCACAAGTTTTGTGAGCAGAAATTTTGAAATAGCAAAAAATCTTGACATTTTTGCCACCCTCTTCAGGGAACTTACCGTTAATTATGTCGACGATGTCAATCCTGCTGAGCTCATTCAAACAGGAATTGACGAAATGCTGTATTCGCTTGATCCTTACACCACTTTTATCCCAGAGTCGGATATTGAAGATGTGCGATTTATGACCACTGGCCAGTATGGAGGCATAGGTGCCCTTATCATGCGCCGGGGAGAATATATTTTCGTATCGGAAACTTATGACGGGTTTCCGGCTGAAAAAGGGGGGCTACTACCCGGCGATAAAATCCTTGAAATCGACGACCAGTCGGCAAAAAACAGAACACAGGAGGAGGTGAGCACCCTTCTGAAAGGTGAGCCTGGCAGCGAAGTAAACCTTAAGATAGAGCGGGGAGGGCACGACCAGCCCATCACAAAAACCCTTATCCGGGAAGTAGTAAAAATTGACAATATCCCCTATTACGGGATGCTGAATAACCATACCGGCTACATCAAGCTTACAGCATTCACCCAAAACGCAGGCAAAGAGGTAAGAGATGCATTCAGCAGCCTGAGAGACGAAAACGACTTGCAACACATTGTGCTCGACCTCAGAGGAAACGGTGGGGGTTTGCTAAACGAAGCGGTTAACATAACCAATATTTTTGTGGATAAAGATGAGTTAATTGTTGAAACCAGGGGTAAGCTTGAGGAAAGAAACACAACCCATCAAACCCGCAGCCAGGTTGTTGACAAAGATATTCCATTGGTGGTATTGGTAGACGGAGCCAGTGCCTCGGCATCAGAAATTGTTGCCGGCGCCATCCAGGACCTGGACAGAGGTGTGGTAATTGGGCAACGCACCTTTGGCAAAGGATTGGTTCAGAACATAGTACCCCTCAGCTATAACACCCAGCTTAAAGTAACTGTAGCCAAGTATTACATTCCAAGCGGCAGGTGCATTCAGGCCATTGACTACGCAGAGCGCAATGAGGACGGCAGTGTAGCAGCTATTCCCGACTCCCTGATGGTTGCCTTTGAAACCCGCAATGGACGAACCGTTTACGACGGAGGAGGCATTGAACCTGATCTGCAAACGGAACCCCGGAGTCTTGCACCTATATCAATTGCTTTGCTGACAAAGTTCCACATATTTGAATTTGCCAATACTTTTTACCAGCAAAACGATGAAATTCCTCCCGCAGATAAATTTGAAATTACCGATGAAATTTTCGACGATTTTGTCCATTTTCTGGAGGGTAAAGATTATAGCTACACAACAACGAGCGAGGCTTACATAAATGAAGTAAAAAAAGCAGCCAAGGAAGAAGCCTACTACGCATCCATTCAGGATGAATTAGAGCTCATAAGAAATAAAATTGATCTATCAAAGGCGGATGATCTGGTAACCCACCGTGAAGAAATTGAGGAGATTCTTAAAAATGAAATTTCCGGAAGATACTACAAACAGCGGGGGCGGGTAATTGCATCCCTGAAAGACGACCCGGAAGTGCTTAAAGCCATCGGTTTATTAAGCAATCTGGAGAAATATCACGAAATACTTAAACCCTAATTCATTCCTTGCGGCTCATGACTTCATGATCCTCAGGGTCATCTGTGAATAACACAACCCTTAAATCATTCAATCATTCAAAAAAATTAAACAACGTTTTTTATGTACGGAAAGATAAAAGAGCATCTGCAAAACCAATTGCAGGAAATTGAGGAGGCCGGCCTGTATAAAAAAGAGAGAATCATTACCAGCCCCCAGCAAGCAGAAATAACGCTGGATACGGGTGAAAAGGTTATCAATTTTTGTGCAAACAATTACCTGGGTTTATCCAATCACCCCACCACCATACAAGGAGCCAAAAAAGGTCTTGACTCCCACGGGTATGGGTTGTCATCAGTACGGTTTATATGTGGAACCCAGGATTTACACAAACAACTCGAAGAAAAGATTTCATCGTTTTTCGCTACCGAAGATACCATTCTCTATGCAGCCTGCTTTGATGCCAATGCAGGTGTTTTTGAACCTTTGCTTGATGATAAGGATGCCATCATCTCAGATGCACTCAACCATGCTTCCATCATTGATGGTGTAAGACTTTGTAAAGCTGCCCGCTACAGGTTTGCCCATGCAGACATGGAAGACCTGGAAAAACAGCTCCAGGCTGCACAAAGCCAGCGCCACCGTATTATTGTTACTGATGGAGTTTTCTCTATGGATGGCGACATCGCCAAAATGGATGAAATTTGCCGCCTGGCCGACAAGTATGATGCAATGGTAATGACCGATGAATGCCATTCAGCGGGATTCATTGGCAAAACAGGAAGAGGAGCACCGGAGTATCATAATGTAATGGACAAAGTAGATATCATAACCGGCACACTGGGCAAAGCTCTGGGAGGTGGCCTTGGAGGATTTACCACCGGCAAAAAAGAAATCATTGATATTTTGCGCCAAAGGTCCAGGCCTTATCTGTTTTCAAACTCTCTGAGTCCTGCTATTGTTGGTGCATCACTGGCCGTTCTTGACCTCATTGACACCAATACTGCCTACCGTGATAAGTTGATGGATAATACGGCCTATTTCAAGGAACAAATATCACAGGCGGGTTTTGACCTGAAACCATCAGATTCGGCAATTGTTGCCCTAATGCTTTATGATGCGGCCCTTTCTCAAAAGTTTGCAGCACGTATGCTTGAAGAGGGGATTTATGTTATCGGATTCTATTACCCGGTAGTTCCCAAGGGACAGGCCAGAATCAGGATACAGCTTTCGGCAGCCCACGAAAAACAACACCTTGACAAAGCCATTAATGCATTCAGGAAGGTTGGAAAAGAACTGGGAGTGATCTAAACCCCAGGCCCAGGTGTCAACCCATAAAAAAAAAGCTCTGCAAATTACCTATCTGGTAGCTCGCAGAGCTTTTTGTTAAAACTCATAACCCTTAATCAAGGTTTTGTTCAGCCCTGATTTTAGTTTTCCATGAGTGGTAGTCTTTTTCAAATTTTTCAGAATCATTCACCCTGAGCCAGGTTCCATACTTCACATAATCAGGAATATGACCATCATTTGATTTTTTTTGATCTTCAGGAATCCCTAGCTCATTCAAATACCGCTCATAAGAAATTTTGCTGGGTCTTTCATCTTTTCTGTTCATGGCTTTTTATTTAAATAATACACTTAAGTTAGTGCACCTGATTTAAGCTCATTTTCTGATATACCGAAAGGAGGGGAGGCTTTACTACAGGTGTTATATTGATTGTTAATGGTTTGTGGCCTCGACAGGAATCGAACCTGTATCTAAAGTTTAGGAAACTTCTATTCTATCCGTTGAACTACGAGGCCTTGTTGAAAGTGCGCAAATATAAATATTTTTTTCACTTGACAAAACAGGTAAATCACCTAAAAACAAAATATTATACATATCACCCTAAAGCATTGACCAAAGATGAAAAAACAACGCTTACGACACAACTCCTCCATCAGGTAGCTTGTCGTCAGGCTGAACAAAGGATAGTTTACCTTTATTACCCGTGGCCATGAGTATCATTCCATGCGACTCAATCCCCTTGATTTTTTTGGGTTTAAGGTTGGCCAACAGAATCACCTGCCTGCCGGTAATATCTTCGGGGTTGTAGCTCCCGGCAATACCAGAAACCACAGTTCGCTGGTCATTCCCGGTTTCAAGAGTAAGCTTCAGCAGCTTTTTGGTCTTGGGTACCTTTTCTGCATGGACTATTGTAGCGGTGCGTAAATCCAATTTGGCGAAATCTTCGAAGGTAATATCCTCCTTGAGAGGTTCCACGGCTTCCTGCTGTTGCTCCTCATTGGCAATGCGGGTACTGTAAAGTTTGTCGGTTTGTGCTTTTATTTGTGCATCATCAATTTTTTCAAACAGTAATTCAGCCTTGTTGATAGCATGTCCCGCAGCTAATAAGTCACCCGTACCTGCCTGATCCCATAAAAGGGTTTCCAGGTTAAGCATCTTGAACAGTTTTTGGGATGTAAAAGGCAAGAAGGGACCCGATAATACAGCCAGATTGGCACAAATCTGCAGACAAACATTGAGTATGGTTTTTACCCGCTCAGGCTGTTGCTTAAAAATTTTCCAGGGTTCGCTGTCGGTAAGGTACTTATTTCCCAGCCGTGCAAGACCCATCATTTCTGACAATGATTCTCTGAATCGGTAATTCTCCAAGCTACGGGCAATGGTTTGGGGATACCGGGCGATTTGCTCCAGCACCTGATTATCGCTATCGGTAAGGTTATCGACGGCAGGCACCTTCCCATCAAAATACTTGTGGGTAAGCACCAGAGTACGATTAACGAAATTACCGAAAATTGCCACAAGTTCGCTGTTATTACGAGATTGGAAATCTTTCCAGGTAAAGTCGTTGTCTTTGGTTTCTGGAGCTGCCGCACATAACACATAGCGCAGCACATCCTGCTTACCGGGAAACTCTTCAAGATATTCGTGCAGCCAAACGGCCCAGTTACGGCTGGTGGATATTTTGTCACCCTCAAGGTTTAAAAACTCATTGGCCGGTACATTTTCGGGCAGGATATAACTCCCCTCAGCATGCAGCATGGAGGGAAAAATAATACAATGAAAAACAATGTTATCTTTTCCTATAAAATGAACCAGCTTCGATTGTTCGTCTTTCCAGTAGGGCTCCCAGTCTTTACCACTTTTTTCTGACCATTCACGGGTGGCCGAGATATAACCGATGGGAGCATCAAACCATACATACAACACTTTGCCCGGTGCATCATCCAGGGGTACTTTAACCCCCCAGTCCAAATCGCGTGTAACAGCCCTTGGCTGAAGCCCCTGGTCAATCCATGATTTGCACTGTCCGTAGACATTGGACTTCCAGTCATGTTTGTGCCCTTCAAGGATCCACTCTTTCAACATATCTTCATAATCCTGAAGCGGCAGGTACCAATGCTTGGTTTTTCTCATTACCGGCTTATGACCACTCAGAACAGACTGGGGATTGATAAGCTCAGCGGGACTAAGGGATGTGCCGCAATTTTCGCATTGATCTCCATAAGCTTTATCATGGTTGCAATGAGGGCAAGTGCCGGTGATGTACCTGTCAGCCAAAAACTGTTGATTAGCCTCATCAAAAAACTGTTCGTTCTCTTTTTCTTTCAACTTACCTTTTTCGAGGAGTTTTCTGAAAAAAGCGGCCGCGGTTTCATGGTGGATAGGGGCAGAAGTACGGCTATAAACGTCAAAAGAAATCCCAAACTTCTCAAAAGAGTCTTTAATCATTTCATGAAACCTGTCTACCACAGCCTGAGGTGTTGTGTTTTCATGTCGCGCTTTTATGGTAATGGGTACACCATGTTCATCACTACCCCCAATAAACACCACATCCCTGTTTTTCAACCGCAGAAAACGGGCATAGATATCGGCCGGCACATATACTCCTGCCAGGTGCCCAATATGTACTGGCCCATTGGCATAGGGCAATGCTGAGGTTACGGTATACCTTTTAATGTTTTTGGAAGTAACTGAAGACGACATAAAAGCGGATTTTGTTGTTTTGCACTTTGTTGAATGAAAAGACTTGCAAAGTTAAAAATAACCACGATAAAATACACACCAGACTTATGTCAAAATCATCTCAAGAGATTAACATGTGAAAATCAGCCCGTCTATAAAAGAATTACACCGATGAAACTACTGAGCCTGGAGATAAGTTTGGCAACCCATTGGGGAGAGGATAAGGATAATATCAACTTAGCAGCAACGCTTTCCTCGGTTTTACTCTGAAACTTGCATGAGCAATGTGCTCTCAAAAGAAGATGAACCGAACGAAGTGAGCTCACGAACACCAATTAAAACAAACGATAGTGAGTAATATATACATTCATGTAATAAGTTCCCCCGCATATAGCGGGGCAGACATTCTACCAATTGCGTAAAACAAATTTGCTCGAATCAAACCAAACGATATTTGTTGATAACCTCAAAAAGCTGATGGTAGTCAAAGGGCTTTGAGAGAAAGTCATCCACACCTGCAGTTTCTGCTTTTTTACGGGTTTCAAGGAAAGCATCGGCTGTAAGTGCTATAATGGGAGTGTCGGGGTTTTGGTATTGTTGATTTTCATTTTTTCGGAGGTTTTCAGCAATTTCAAACCCGGTAATATCAGGCAACAGTATATCAAGCAGGATTAATTGGTAACGGTTTTTCTTCAGCAGCTCCAGGCCCTCTTCTCCTGTTGAGGCAATTTCCAGGTTTGCATTCCACTTTTTCTCAATAATCTTACGCGCCACAAACTGGTTCATTTTGTCATCCTCGATCATAAGAATTCTCATGTTTCCAAGGGAGTAAGCCCCCCCCGCAGAAACCTTTTCAACAGCAGGGAGCTCCTTTTTGTTGCCTTTCATCATGGGCAAGTTAAAAGAAATCGAAGTTCCCTCACCGGGTTTGCTCTGGGCAAAAATTTGTCCTCCCTGTAGCTCAACCAACTTTTTGCATATGGCCAGCCCCAGTCCACTTCCACCATATTTGCGGGTAATGCTGCTCTCTGCCTGTGTAAACTTTTCAAATATGTCATTCAGCTTATCATCCGAAATACCAATCCCGGTATCATTGACTTCAAAAAACACCTTGTTGTCTTTTGGGGATGGCTGATCAACCAAAAGAGAAACTTTTCCCCCGGGTTCTGTAAACTTTATTGCGTTTGACAGCATGTTGTAAAGCACCTGCTTCAGCCTTAGCGTATCGGCTTTCAGCACATCAGGTACAACGTTTTTTACCTCCCAGGTCAACGCAATATCCTTTTCTTTGGCTTTCACTTCAAAAATTTTCGCCACATCTTCAACAAAGTCTCTTAACCGAAACGTCTCGTGTTCAAACTCTATGTTGCCCGATTCTATTTTGTTATAATCAAGTATGTCATCTATAAGCTCAAGCAAATGCCGGGCAGAAATTTTCACACGGCTAAGATTTTCTTGTTGTTCGGTGGTTTGCACCTCATCGAGCATTAAATCAGTTAGCGCAACAACCGTGTTGAGTGGTGTTCGAATTTCATGGCTCATTAGCGATAAAAATTCCGACTGGGCCATGCGAGCTTTTTCTGCATCTTCTTTGGCTTGCTTAATTTGCTTTTCAGCCCGTTTTTTTTCGCTGATATCGCGTACAATCACCTGGACCATAAACTGATTGCGCAAATAAATCCGGGCCATACTTACTTCAGCATCAAACGTTTTATTATCTTTTCGATGAAGCCATTCAAAGTTTTGTGCTTTTCCCTGCAAAGCCAGCTCTGTTTTCTCACAAAGAAATGTTTCTGCATCCTGCTCCGGGGAATCGTTATTAGGAGTTAGTTCTGCATATTTTTTTCCTATCAGCATTTCTCTTTTTACCTGGAAGAGATCGGCTGCTTTCCAGTTACAGTCTATGATAGTACTGTCATGCTCAAGAATCAGCACCGCATCATAAGACTTTTCAAACAATGCTTTAAATTTTTGTTCAGATAGCAACAATTGCTTCTCGGCCTTTTTCCGTTTACTGATGTCCTCAATAAAACCCTCCATGTAAAATTCTTTGCTGCGATCTCTTTCATAAACTTTACGCAGGTGAATTACTGTATGGATAGTTGACTGGTCTTTGCGTTTGAACTCCCTTTCAAGAACAAACCGGTTTTTTTTACTTTTAACCAGGCTTCTTCTAAACTCTGTCTCCTTTTTAAAATCCTGGAAGAACAACTCTGGCCTGTTGTTGATGTCGATGAGAAAGTCGACGGTATTTTCATAACCAAACATTTCGGCAAATGCTTTGTTTGCCGAGACAAACGAAAAGTTCCGGTCAAGTTTAAAAATACCCAGGGATGAATCTTCAAACATCCTGCGGGATTTGTCCTCACTCTCCATAAGTCTTTTCTCCATCATGCGCCTGTCATGGATATCGATACAAGAGGCAATAAACCCCCCATAGTTGCCTTCCATGTCACTAAATGGCTTGGCATGATTGAGAATCCAGCGATAATTCTGGTACTTGTCAAGCATACGAAACTCCACAACAAAGTGNGTCTTTTCCTTTCGGCTTTTTTTAAATCCATCCAGAAAAATCTTCCTGTCTTTTTCATGAATATGTTCCAGGAAACCATGAGGTCCGTTTTTTGTAAAATCGACCCCTGTAAACTCCTGTAGAGTTTTATTGAAAAAGTTAAAGACTCCCCGGGTATCGGACTGCCAAACCATCACAGGAAAATCTTCTAATAGGTTGAGGTAAAAATCTTTGGCTTTGTGTAATTTCCGCTCAGCTTTTTTGCGTTGGGTGATATCCTCTTTGATAGCCAGGTAGTTTATGGTTGTCCCTTTTTCATTCTTCACCGGTGTAATGGTTGCAATTTCCCAAAACAACTGCCCGTTTTTGCTTTGATTCAAGAACTCTCCCTTCCAGGTTTTACCAGCGGTGATGGTATCCCAGAGCTCTTTATAATTGATCTTTGAGTCGGGATGTTTCACTATCCGTGGATTTTCGCCAATGATTTCCTCATAAGAAAAACCGGTTGATTCAAAAAACCGGGGATTGGCATATTCAATATTTCCTTCAAGGTCGGTTATGACGACTGAATTGGCACTTTGTTCAAATGCCGCTGAAAGGCGAAGCAGGTGTTCCTCGTTTTCTTTAGTTTGGGTGATATCGCTTAGCGAACATTGAATATGCTGGTGGGGATGTACAGAGTAATAGCAACTGCTTTCCATCTTTACCCACTTGTAGTCTCCGGTTCGCGATAATATTTTGAGCACACACTCACCCTTACTCCCTTCATTCAGAAGTGAATCCAAATGCAGTTCAAATGGTTCTATTGAGTCAGCATGCAGAAACGAACGAAAATCTTCACGTAAAACATTTTGAAGTGGCTGCTCCACCATCTCACAAAATGTTTTGTTGCTTTCCCTTACCCTTCCCTTGGCATCCAACACCACAAACCCTATGGGAGCATAGTTAAACAAGCTGACATATTTTTTATTTTCCTCTCTGAGCCGATTTTGGGTATTGGCAAGATCTTCAGCATGCGAATCAAGCTCTTTTTGATGGTCAACCAACTCCTGAAGCAAACTACGTATGTCAGAAGGAGACAAATCCTCCTTTTTCTTACCGGAACCTAGTTGTTCGATAAGTTTTTCAGCTTTCAACTGCACTTTCTTCCTCTTGTCTATTTCTGCCATGAAATATTATTTTATATTTAGTTAGCGTTCTTTTAACTCCTTATTTTATCTCTACATCCAAATTTACATGACGTAAAAATAGCTTTTTTTTAAGCGAATATGGGTTTTTATCATGGTTTTTTAATTACAAATTTTTTCATGTGGTTTTTTGGCTAGTAGGCTGATTTTATGACACAAAGAAAAACTGTAAACAGAACATTCGTAAATTGTTAAAAAGTTTTTTAAAAATCGCGTCTTAACTATTCAACAAACAACCCTACCCCACAAAGGCACAAAAAAGGAAAAGCAAAACCACCCATTTTCACGATTGTTTAAACCGGCAGAAACTTTTCGGAAGTTTAAACTTTTGACTTCCAACAGCCACCGCTTGTCTAAAATTAGGACGGGGATAAAAAATACTCAAAATAAAGCCTTAACTTTGCACTGTCATTATGACATAAAAGCATACTGTAATTACTTCTATGAGCATACAAAGCATAAAACAAAGGTTTGGAATCATCGGACATGCATCTGCACTTGACAGGGCAATAGACGTAGCCATGCAGGTAGCACCCACTGACATCACTGTACTTATATCAGGAGAAAGTGGTGTAGGAAAAGAGGTTTTCCCGAAAATCATACACCACCTGAGTGCACGCAAGCACGGCCCTTTCATTGCCGTAAACTGCGGAGCTATCCCGGAAGGGACTATCGACTCTGAACTTTTTGGCCATGAAAAAGGCTCCTTCACGGGGGCACATGAAGCAAGAAAAGGATATTTTGAAGTTGTAAACAACGGCACCATTTTTTTGGATGAAGTATCTGAGTTACCTTTGCTCACGCAGGTCCGACTTCTGAGGGTACTTGAAAGTGGAGAATTTATAAAAGTAGGATCGTCCAAGGTTCTTAAAACCAATGTAAGGGTGGTAGCTGCAACCAATGTAAATCTGCAACAAGCCATTTCCAGCGGAAAGTTTCGTGAGGACCTCTATTACAGGCTCAATACCGTGCCCATTTATGTTCCGCCCTTAAGAGAGCGACAAAACGATATCATCATGCTTTTCAAAAAGTTCTCCAATGATTTTGCTGAAAAGTACAGGATGCCACCATTGCAGCTCAGTCCTGAAGCAGAGCACATATTGCTCAACTATCGCTGGCCCGGCAATATCAGGCAGTTGAAAAATATGGCTGAGCAAATTTCAGTCATTGAAAGCAACCGAACCATCACTACTGAAATCGTTCACAAATATTTGCCCCAAACCCAAACATCCAACCTGCCGGTACTGGCCCAGGATGCAAAAAAAATGGAACAGGAACAGGGGATTGACGAAAGAAACCTGCTTTATCGATTGCTTTTCGAAATGCGCAGAGACATCAATGACTTGAAAAAGGTTGTGGGTGAGCTGGCTGATAATGGGCAGTTAAGCGGCAGCTTTCATGAAGAAAACCCCCAATTGATCAAAAGTTTGTACAAAGAGCCTGAGAACGACCCACCCGTTTTAAAAAACCACAAATCATCAGATTCTGAGAGTCATGAGGGCGGGGACCACCACCAAATAATCGATACATATGAAGAAGATACCACGGATTACATTGAAGAAAGCCTGAGCATCCAGAAAAAAGAAAAAGATTTAATCATACGGGCCCTACAAAAACACAACGGCCGCAGGAAGAAAGCAGCAGAGGAACTAGGCATCAGCGAAAGGACGCTTTACCGTAAAATTAAAGAATATGACATTGTTGCATAAGGTACAGTCAGGCACCGTATTTGTTTATAAATTAATTAATTTTGTACTTCAAAACAACAACTTACCTTACTGATTTACACAAGCTCTAAAAAAATGAGAAACATTTTTTATATGGTCTTACTGGCGACATTTGCCATTGGGTGGAACGCATGTGGTGTGTATTCTTTTACAGGCGCATCCATACCTCCCCAGGCCGAAACTTTTTCGGTAGACCATTTCCCCAATAATGCTCCCGAAGGCCAGCCCACTTTAAGCCAGGTATTCACAGATGCCCTCAAAGACAAGTTTTCCAACCAGACCAATCTGCGTTTAACCAATGGAGAAATGGGCGACCTACACTTTGAAGGCAGCATCACCAGGTATGATGTTCAGCCTCAGGCAATTGGTGCCGACGACAGGGCGGCACAAAACAGGCTTACAATTACTGTTAGTGTAACTTTCATCAATGAGTATGAACCCGAAAACGACTTTGACCAATCGTTCTCCCGTTATTACGACTATGATAGCCGAAGAAGCCTTGCCGAAGTTGAAAATGAAGCCATGGACATTATCACCGAAGCACTGGTTGAAGACATTTTTAACAGTGCGGTTGTAAACTGGTAAAACAATATGCAAAATCAGGAAAAATTTCTTGAACTCCTAAAAAGCCCATATAACCTGGACGAACAATCGCTGCAATGGCTGGAAAGCTATTCAGCACTATTTCCCTATTGTCAAAGTTTGCAGATTCTACTGGCCAAAAACCTCCAAAACTATGATAAGCTGGCTTTTGAAGCCCAGGTAAATAAAGCTTCTGCTCATGCTGTTGACCGGCGAAAGTTTCAAAGATATATTTCCGACCGTGATAACCCTATGGCCCGTGAAATTGCTCACAGCACTACACCAAAAACACAACTGTCTGCTACCAGGGACAAGGATGAAAACACGGTTGCAGCCGAGGATATTGCAAAAAAGATTATTCAAAAACAAACCCGTAACCAGGAGCAAAAGCAACAAAATGAGTCTTTTACTCCCTCCACACCCCTGGCCAGCACACGAACAACTTCTGCTGTCAATACAGAAGAGGCTCCAACTCCTGAAAGAGAGAAACAGGCCAGACAGGCAGAACCACAATTCACAAACCACGATATCAAAAACCAGGAAGGAGAAACCACTAACCCTACTGACAACCAACCTTCTGAACAGGACCCAACTCCCCTGCCAGGCATCCCTGCCCAAACCCAGCAGCCTGCCGGGGATAAACCTGGGGAAAAAACACCTGAAACCTTGCTGGCTTTGGTAAAAAGGCGTATAAGTGATATCAAAAATCGGGTAAGTCCGCCCAGCCAGGATGAACCCAATTCTCCACAGCCTGTAGAGAAGAGAACTGCTGATAAAAAGTCTACCACCCCTGAAAGTGACACCAGTCCTGCAGATGACAAAAAACCCGAAAAGCCTGGGTCCAATATTGGAAATATATCAAAGGAGCAAGGCTTTCAAAAAACAAAAAGCTCACTAAAAGAAGATTTTGCTACAAAAGAAACCTCAGGTAAACCCACAAAATCAAGAAGCAACAAAGAAAAAAACGATTTTCATCCTTATGAGAAAAACTCTCAAAAACCAGATATCAACGAGCTGATCGACAAGTTTTTAAAAGAAAAACCACGCATCGAAGTAAAAAAAGAACTGCCCGAGGAGCAGGAGGACCTTTCAGAGGAAAGCACCACCGAAGCCCCGGATTTGGCAACCGAAACACTTGCCAATGTATACCTCAAACAAGGCAAAATGGAGAAAGCTTTAGAAATCTTTGAAAGATTATGCTTGAAATTCCCGGAAAAAAGCAGTTACTTTGCAAAAAAAATACTCGATATTAAAAACGGAAACAATTATTAAAAATAAAGAATAATGGGCGCATATGTATTAGTTTCAGTCTTAGTACTGATAACCTGTGTTTTGCTAACACTTATTGTTTTGGTTCAAAATTCAAAGGGAGGCGGTCTTGCTTCCAATTTTGCATCCAGCAATCAGGTAATGGGTGTTAGAAAAACCACAGATTTTTTAGAAAAAGCAACATGGACATTGGCTATCATATTACTGGTACTTACCTTGACCTCCACTTTTGTAATACCCAGGGGGCAGGTGGTTGAAACCCGTCAGAGTGAAATCATAGACAACGTACCTATGACATCTCCTGATTTTTCAACCCCACCGGCTGAGGGAGCAGCACAACCGGCAACCGAGCCAGAAGGAGTACCTGAAGATGGCGAAGAGCTTGAAGAACTTATCCTGGATTAAACAAACAGGAAAGCCACAAAAAAGTGTCAGATTGTCATACAGTCTGACACTTTTTTTTTATGCCTGCTCCAAAACAAGTAAAATTGTCCCAAAAACACACCCAAATTGCTTTTGGCACAAAAAATGACCATTGGCCAATCGATCACATGAGACAAACCATCTCAAACTATAAACTGAAATCATTTTTATTGTTTAACTATTAAATGTTTAAAACATGGCAAACATAAACATCAAGCCTTTAGCAGACAGAGTGTTGATTGAACCAGCCCCTGCAGAAGAAAAAACATCCGGTGGAATTATCATCCCGGACACCGCGAAAGAAAAACCTATGAAAGGTACAGTAATAGCAGCGGGAGAAGGAAAGAAAGATGAACCTATGACCGTTAAAGTTGGCCAACAGGTACTTTATGGCAAGTATGCCGGAACAGAAATTACCGTTGACGGCTCTGACTACCTGATTATGCGTGAATCGGATATTTACGCAATCGTAGGCTAATCTCAGATGTTTAAAATTTTATTCAAGGAAAAATAAGAAACTAAAAAAACAATTAAATCATGGCAAAAGATATCATTTTTAATCTTGAAGCAAGAAATGCACTGAAAGTTGGAGTAGATAAGCTTTCTGATGCAGTTAAAGTAACCCTCGGCCCCAAAGGGCGTAATGTAATTATTGACAGAAAATTTGGCGCTCCCACTATTACCAAAGATGGTGTGACAGTAGCCAAAGAAATTGAACTTGAAGACGCCATCGAAAACATGGGCGCCCAAATGGTCAAAGAGGTTGCCAGCAAAACTGCCGATGTTGCAGGAGACGGCACCACCACAGCCACTGTTTTGGCCCAGGCTATTATCAACAGCGGACTAAAAAACGTTACCGCAGGAGCCAATCCGATGGATCTCAAGAGAGGCATTGAAAAAGCTACCGCCATCATCGTTGAGAACCTGAAAAAACAATCCAAAGAAGTAGGCGACAGCAGCGACAAAGTGGAGCAGGTAGCCACCATTTCTGCCAACAATGACAAAAACATTGGCAAACTCATTGCTGAAGCAATGGAAAAGGTTAAAAAAGAAGGCGTAATTACCATTGAAGAGGCCAAAGGTACCGAAACCGAAGTAAAAGTGGTTGAAGGTATGCAGTTTGACCGCGGATATATTTCTCCCTACTTCGTTACCGACAGTGAAAAAATGGAAACTGTTTTTGAAGATCCTTACATCCTGATCCACGACAAAAAAGTCAGCACCATGAAGGACCTTCTCCCTGTTTTGGAAAAAGCAGCCCAAAGCGGAAAACCTCTTTTGATTATTTCAGAAGATGTGGATGGTGAAGCATTGGCTACCCTGGTAGTGAACAAGCTTCGCGGTTCTCTGAAAATTGCAGCGGTTAAAGCCCCTGGTTTTGGCGATCGCAGAAAAGCCATGCTGGAAGACATTGCCATCCTTACCGGCGGTACCGTTATCAGCGAAGAGCAAGGATATAAACTTGAGCAGGCTGACCTTTCACACCTGGGCAGGGCTGAAAAAATCACCATCGACAAAGACAACACTACCATCGTAAGCGGTAAAGGTGACAGCGAAGTTATCAAAGCCCGTGTAAATCAGATCAAATCGCAGATTGAAAACACCACCAGCGATTATGACAAAGAAAAATTGCAGGAACGCCTTGCTAAACTTGCTGGTGGAGTAGCTGTTCTTTACGTAGGAGCTGCCAGTGAAGTCGAAATGAAAGAGAAAAAAGACCGTTTCGATGATGCATTGCATGCCACACGTGCTGCCGTAGAAGAAGGTATTGTGCCTGGTGGTGGAATTGCTTACCTGAGAACCCTTGAGGCACTCAAAGACTTTGCCGGTGAAAACGCCGATGAAGACACAGGTGTAGCTATCGTTCGCAGGGCACTGGAAGAACCACTTCGCATGATTGTTGAAAACGCTGGTATCGAAGGTTCTATCGTTATTCAAAAAGTAAAAGAAGGAACCGAAGACTTTGGATTCAATGCCCGGACCGAAAAGTACGAAAACCTCTACCAAAGTGGTGTAATTGATCCCACCAAAGTAACCCGCGTAGCCATCGAAAATGCAGCCTCCATTGCCGGAATGTTGCTTACCACCGAGTGTGTACTTGCCGAAATCAAAGATGAAAAAGGCGAAGCAGCAGCACCCCCAATGAACCCCGGAATGGGCGGAATGGGTGGCATGATGTAACATCAGACTTAGTAACTAGATACATTGCAGCTAAAAAATATTGCTGCACATTAAAACCTTTGGGGTATTCACCTCAAAGGTTTTTTTGTGTAGGTTATCTAAACAATCATCTACTTTATAGTCTATCTAACAAAATATTTCATTTCTTTGCAGTATAATCAAAAAGTTTGCTCCGCTCCTTCGCATGTTAATGCCCTTTGAGAATACCAAACGGTATCTGCAGGGGCCGGTATAATCTATCTGCCTGGCAAGTATTGTCTGGTTTGGGGTTGTTTTGCTTGTTTCTATCCTTTTTCTGAAAAAGACAAAATCGAAATTCACTAGTGTATAACTTAATTTATCAATAATTTATGAAAAAACTTCTCATTACCGCACTTACAGGTTTCCTGCTATCCGCAGGCATTAATGCCCAGGAAGCTGTGGTTTCAGGCGGAGGATATCATTCTGGGCAATCCAGGTCTATTAGCTGGACACTGGGAGAAATTGCCATTGAAACACTTACCTCCCCTGAGAAAACACTTACTCAGGGTTTTCAGCAACCCAACTTGTCTGTTGTGTGGGTGGATGACCCCCAAAACATCGACATCCTGGTTTCTGCCTATCCCAATCCAACAACTGACATTCTTTATATTCACGTAAAAAAAGAGGTTCCTGAAAATGCCACTTTCACCCTCTATGATATGAAAGGCAACCTGCTTACCAGCAACAACCTTACGGACTCAAGGCATAAACTGTCATTCACCTCCTATAAACCTGGGGTGTATTTTGTTAGATTATCGTTTGACAGTCAATATGTAAAAACTTTTAAAATTCTAAAACAATAATACACAACTACCAAAACCCGAACTTATGAAAACTATTAAACTTACTATTTTGTGGATTTTATCTTTCCTGATTATGAGCAGTTCAGTTGCTCAACCCCCCCTTAGCTTTAATTACCAGGCTGTTGTTCGTGATGATGCGGGTATGGTTATCGCCTCCGAAGATGTATCAATCGAAGTAAGCATTGTTATGGGCTATATGGATGGAGATGCTGTATTTTCTGAAACTCATCAAACCCAAACCAATGAATTTGGCCTTGTCAACTTGCAGATTGGCTCTGTAAACACACTTGAAAACATTGACTGGGGCAGTGATGATTTCTTTATTAAAGTATCGCTGGATGGCGAAGTAATGGGGGTTACTCAACTTTTGAGTGTACCTTACGCTTTTCACAGTCACACATCTGCCGATACCTTCAGTGGCAACTATGAAGATTTGTTTAACATCCCAGACCTGGAAGGGTTTGTGGAGTTGTCTGACCCCGAATCGGGAGACATAGTATATTTTTCTGAAGATGGATGGGCGTCTATCCCTGCTGGTTCACAAGGACAGGTGCTGGCGATGGAAGGTGGCAAGCCACAATGGGTGGATGCGGTTTTCGAAATTGTTCCTGGAACCGTAACAGACGTGGATGGTAATGAGTATGAAACGGTTTTGATTGGCGATCAACTATGGATGGCAGAAAACCTGCGCACCACCAAGTACCGTGATGGTTCAGAAATAGCTTTCGGTCTTTCTGATACTGAATGGGCAGAGACAGAAGAAGGTGCTTATGCTGTATATCCGCACGAACTGGTTGAAGGCATCAGCTCCGAAACAGAAATGATTGACATGTACGGAAAACTATACAATTACTGGACCATAGAGGATGAAAGAGGCCTTTGCCCTGAAGGTTGGCGCGTACCCACAGCCGACGATTATGATGCCCTGGACGCCTATATTACTTTCTGGGGAGGTGGCAAAGAGGTGGATTTGGAGAGCAAAGACGGCTCGGTAGCCGGAAACTATATAAAATCATGCCGCCAGGCAAACTCACCCCTGGGTGGTGACTGCAACACCAATGAACACCCACGGTGGGACGCTGACATCACCCACTATGGCACTGATGAGTTTGATTTTAACGGTATTCCCGCTGGTTATCGTGATGAGTTCGGAAACTATTCCGGCATTGGCACGCATGCTTACTGGTGGACATCCACCGAAATGAGCTTTGCCATGGGTCGCTGGCGCCGGTTGATAAACAGCGGTGGATGGGTATACTCTGGTTTTGAATATAAAGAAGAGGGATACTCCATCCGTTGCATAAAAGAAGAGTAATTTGAAATACCTTTTTTCGGGTTCTCACCAAACAAGGCACTTTTATTTCCTTGTAACATATAGCAAAAAACGGAGGCTTTATACCCTCCGTTTTTTTTGCCCTCTAAATCTTCTCCGAACGGAAATTTATTCCAAATACCCCTTGTTTTAATCTACGTTTTTCAATATTTAATAGTATATTTGTGGTACTCGCAGCCCGTTCTTTTAGCAAAAGTCGTGCAACACCACAGCATTGATTTTGTTAACAGAGGGTTCAGCAAGCTGCCGCCTTTTTTTGTAAAACAATAAATCCCCGTTAACAATTACGAACACAAATACAGGGATTTATGGAACACAAAAATCATTTCATTATTTATTTAGGGAGAAAAAATGCTCACTGGCTTTGGTTTCTTTTTACCTTATGTCTGTCTGTATATCCTCCGATTTTCTTTTCAGCAGTTTATGGGCAGGGAGGGCCTGGGGGAGTTGGAAATATCAATGGTCAAAACGACCAACCTTTGCTCAATGCCTGGTACAATGCTGCGAATGTAAACCAATCGGGTCAGCAAGTGCTGCAGCTTAACGACCTGTCAGGCAATGCCCACCATGCTATCCCACCCAATCCATCGTTTAAACCGGAGATCGTAAGCAGCGCGTTGTTTGATCAACCCGTCATCCGTTTTGAGGAAAACCACCTGCTTGAAATCCCGGCAATGCCATTTAACCCGGCTGGATTTACTTTTATGGGAGTACATCAGAGTAACCATCCTGAAAACGAAAAAGGAACCTTGCTTCAGGCTTTGGTATGGGCCGGCGACTGGCCCTACAGAAAAAAGATAAACTTAAGGGGCCAGACCGGTGCCGGAACCAACTACCAGGTGAAACTTACTGTTGGACAAAACGAGCATGCAGCCAACGCCCATTTTCATGTTAATGGGCATTCTGTAAATTTTCCCCATGACATCAGGTTTACAGCTGATGATGGTGAGACATTTATTCCATACTGGGTGGAAGAGGTCAATGGAACCCACTCGGAACAAACAGCCACATTTTGGGTGAATGTACCTGCCAACCTGGACACAAACCAAAGCATCTACATATATTATGGCAATGACAATGCCGGGACAGCAAGTAACCCCTTTGACACTTTCCTGTTTTATGATGACTTCAACCGACCTGATGTGTCGGATATTACAGAGGAAAATGCCTACCGGCAAACCAATCTGGGAACCTGGTCTATTATCAACAACCAACTTAGGAATGTTGGAGCCAATGGTGACCCCAATAAGCTGATCCTTGACCAACTGGGACAAATAGACCACCCGGTGGTGATGAAAACCCGCATAAAAATAGAAGCCCTTGGCAGCAATGATTTCTCCCGCATAGGGCTCTCAGCCTGTATGGAAAGTAATGGGGAGGGCTACAACGTTCTTTTCAGAAACCACAATGGCCGTTTCAGTTTTTTAAATGATTTGCGTTCCTGGGGCAGCCAGCTTAATGAAAACTGGAACCTGGAACAATGGTATTATTTTGAGTTTTTGGTAACAGACCCGGCATCCCGGGAAGGAAAGGCAAGGTTTTGGGAGATTGCAGCAAATACCCCCGACTGGCTTGAAATGAATTTTGGAAACGGGGCTGCCCGTGACTGGGGTTATATTGGTTTTGCAGGATCCAGGGCTAGCGATATTACCTGGTTTGATGATATCATGGTGCGAAAATACAATGATCCTGAACCCGGCTTTTTATCCAATGAGCCAGAGGAAACCATTGCATCAGCGGTGGACAATAAAATTTTTTATCAGTTTTCAGGCACCCATTTGCAGCTTTCAATGCTCATTGAAGGAAACACAGAGCAGGTGAATGCCAATGGTAAAAGTGGTTTTTTCATCAACGGGTTGTTTGCATCCCCACAGGGAGCAACACTTTTTGTTGATGGCAATATGGCAGGAGAAACAGCTTATTCGTACCCTGGCATGGAAGGAGCAGCTCAGTTGAACACCGGGCTCAACGGCCAGGGTGGCTCTATGGGTCTCAAAGGAGATATGGCGGAGATGATATTTTTCAATAAAACAATTAATGAAGCACAACGCATCATACTGGAAAACTACCTGGCCACAAAATACAACCTTGATCTGGAAGAAAACAAAATTTACAGTCACTCTACCCACACCCGGGATCTTACAGGCATAGGAGTTACCGATGCAGACAACCGGCACACCCGCACAAGCGGCTGTGGAGGGGGATTGTATATGGCACAGGCCAACAACTCATTTGAAGGGCTTACAAACGCTTTTTTGATGGCTGCCCACAATGGAGCAACTCATGGTACCACATCGGAAGGTATTGACCCGGATGCAGGTGTTTCCCAGCGGTGGCAAAGAACCTGGTATCTTCAGAAAACTGAGCATGTTTCATTTGATATTTCCCTGGGGTTTCATTTTGGTGAAGCAGCACAAACCCTGGAAAGTGATAAAATTTATGTAGTACTGTTCAGAGAGGATGAAACCAACCTGTTTACGCCCATTCCCGGGACAATGGCAACCGGCGATGAGGACATGGTTTGGCTGGATATAAGTGAGGAAAACCTCCAAAATGGATACTACACCATTGCCCCTTTGGAAAACACTGTTTGGTATGCTTATCCAGATGGCATATACGACAATTCGGGTTACTGGGACCAGCCCGGTAGCTGGACAGTTTCTCCTGACGGTGATTATGACAACCCTGAAGCACTTACTCCTGACACAAGCCCCACATCACACCATGACCTTGTGGTTATTCCCCAGGGTAAAAGGGTAACTGTAAGAGAGAACAACTACCAGAATCCCGTTCTGGACGTAAGGGAGGGAGTTCTGGACTTCCTCGACACCCAGGGGCATGAGTTTTCTTCTATTCTGGGGAAAGGAACCATCCGGTTAAAAGCAGACAATTTCCCAGGGGGAAATGCATCGGAATTTGTTGCTGAAAATGGGGGAACAGTAGCTTATTATGGAACCGATGATATCACCTTAACCAACGACCGTTTATTCAACAACATGCTGGTAGACATGTCATCAACCGCTCAAACGGTCGTTCTTCTTGCAGATTATACACTCAACGGAACACTTACCATAAAACGGGGTGAACTTAAACTCAACAACGACATACATCCCAATCCGGTTGCTGATATACGGAAGACCCTTATCATCAAAAAAGACTGGCTTATTGAAACCGATGGATCTTTTACCATTGGTAAAGCCAATACCAATAACGAAGCTTTACAATTGGGTAATGGTGGCGGACCTTATCTCCTTGCCGGAAACAATGGTATTGGCACGGAAAGCAGGCTTCCCTCCCCCAACAACTATCACCTGATTTATCATCAAATCGAAGTTTGGGGTAACTTCACCAACCGGGGGTCTGCGCTATTTACCAACCAACCCCAACCCATTTACAACCAGCTAAACGGCTACGCGGGGACTACCAATGAAAGTACAGGATCGGCGGTGGTCAGTTTCAAAGGGACAGCTGACAATTTAATAGATCTTTATGGAACAACCGACTTTTATCATCTTATCATAGACAAGGGTTCCAACCCTGACCCCATGCTCACAATACGCAGCCAGGATGAGGCTCACTTTCGGCTCTTTGGCAATAACATTCTCAACGGAACAGGATCAGGGGCCAATCCTGAGCTTAGAAAAGCCCTCTGGATAAAAAATGGAACACTTCATCTGCAGAACAACGTGCATATCCCCACCCTCACCGAAGGAAGGATTGGAGGTAGCAACCCCAACGCTGACTTTTATATTCCGGCCAATGCAGGCCTGTGGGTAGACGGTGCTATAGTTTACGGCACAGCTGATAATGAATCGGAGACTGAAGTTGGCGGTCTAACAGGAGTAATGGTTGATGACTATGGCCTTAACTCAAGCTTTCAGGGCAATATCCAGTCCACATCTTTTTATGGCAACTTCCTTATCACAGATGGGATATACAGCACACGGCGCAGTGGTGGCCTGATTGTATGGGCAGAGGGAGACCCTTACGTTAAAATTGAAGGGGGAACCCTCGATGCTGCACAGTTTAGAAGCGCCGGAAACACCGATGATAATAACCGTATCACCTTCCACCAAACCGGCGGCCTTGTCAATATAAGGGGAAACATAAACGGGACAGCAATGCAGGGGACCAAAGGATCGTTCAGCATTTTGGGTGAGCACAATGTATTTATCATGGAAGGTGGAGAACTTCGGATTTGGGATGGTATTGGCTCAGGGGGTGTACTTGAAATCGACGTGAGCCAGGCAAATATTGGGGTCACAGGGGGAACCGTGCATTTAATCATGGACAAAGATCTGGGGCAGGGCTTTCGCGACAATTTCTTCGTTAACACTGTGGCACCCGTTCATAATCTAAAACTATCCACAATAGGAGCTGCCCAGCCGGAAAACATTCAACCCATTCACCTTTACAACAACCTTATCGTGCGCAATAACATTCTCATCGGAGATGACATCCAGTTTTATGCCGCAAGAAACCTCAGCGATGGTCCTTTTTACGACCTGGAGGTGCAGGGGGATTTTGCCCTGGGGGAAAGCAACAGTTCCAATGCAGGATACCATCCCACCAGTAATGATGGATCCATAGGCAACAAAACCATTTTCTCAGGCGTTTCAAATAGCCAAATCCGTATTGCCAACACAGATATCAGCAGCCAGGTAACCTTCCACACCTTGATAATCAATAAACTCGGACAGGATACACTGCAAGTTATCAGTGAAGGGAGAGAGCCTGCCGATATCCACAACCATGACAACCAATATAGCATCCTAGCCATCAATCAGGGTATGAAATTGTTAAACGGGCTGCTTGATTACAATGGATTTATGATTCAATTAGACGCTGATGTGGAACTAATTAACAACAACGCCATTGGCCTGCTGGAAGATGAAACAGGGTATATTGCCTTTGACTTTCCCACTCTGGAAGTTACCCTCACCCAACAAAAAGAGGCTGTGTTCGGAAGGATGTTTGTGGCGGATAACCTAACATTTACCGGGGGAAATCATTTCCGAACAGGTGACCTTTACCTGAGAAGCGGAGTTATAGATATAAGTAAGGCCGGATTGATCATCGAAGGAAAGCTGGTCAATGAAAAAGAAACTTCCATTGATTTCGGGCCTGGAAAAATGGTGCTCACAGCAGGAAATCACTCAGACAATGGGTTGACCCGGCGGGTTTTTCAAAACGACCCTTATCTTTTCCCCCTGGGAGTAAACACCCAAACGGGTGATGGCCACAAGTATACACCTGCTATCATTGATGTTTCTGAAACAAAGGGGCAAAATGGCTGGGTGAAGGTCAACAATGTGGACCAAGAGCTGGCAACCCTCATGGAAGGAACGGAAGAAGAACATGCTTTACAGTATTACTGGAGAGTTAGACACCAGGGGTTTGATTCGGAAGACATGCCAATGGTAAAAAAAACTTTCCGGTTTTTTGATATCCCCGGGACCTACCTACCTGATCCGACCACTCACGATTACACTGAAGGAAAAGTGGTCAATTATATAAGACACCAAAACCTGGGTGGATTAGATTGGAACGCAGCCAACCAGGACCTCACACTGAACTTTATTTATCAAAACACCGGTGACACCGATGTTCCTGCACACCTGGAGGAAGGCGCATTTACCGCGGCACACCCCAACAGGTTTGATGGCCATATCGAAGTGTTTTTCTCAAGACTGAGAGGTAGCGAAACCGATCAAAGTCTTTGGGGTGAAACATCATCATGGACCACTTTAAGCCAATTACAGGAGCAACATCCCGAAACAACCATTATGAACAATCCCGGTTTATGGCACCATTCAGACAACCCTGAAGCCACAGATTTGCCCGGCAAGGGAGACATCGTGATTATTGGATACAGCACCTGGGATGACCAGCAATTTCCAGGTCATCCCCACAACATTCGTATTGATGAAGACTTTCAGGCCCATTGTGCCGAACTCCAATTCAACCCCATGCTCAACCAGGAAGGGGAGTCCCAGCCAATTACCGAATCCACAACATGGGGAAATGGATTTTTCTACAGGCCAACATTTACCATAACTGATAATGCTTCACTTAATACCAGTATCATTACCGGAGAAGGGACCCTGAGAAACAGGGGCATCGATCCACTCTACACCTCCATGGATATGGGCGGTTTTGTAAAAATGCCTCTATCTTTCATTATGTACGAGATAATGGAGGATGTAACCATAGAAAATACTCCTGAGGTCATTCCTAACCTCAGCATCATTCCTGACGGCTGGGGTAGCAACAATCACGGTATAACATTCCCTGCCGACATAACGGTAAATTACAACCTGGAAATCCTGGGAGGTGCATACCTTAGAATGCATCCGGGAGAGGTTGGGAATATACATATTAAGGGGGACCTTCGGCTTATGAAGGCACAAGATAACAGTGGCACACAACTTCTTTTTGAAAACTCAGGCTCCCCACGTACTTTAACAGTGGAGGGAAACCTGGTAACCGAGGGCGAACAGGTTGGAATCTATGTAGATAGTCCTGCTGACAATGGCACTCAACATGTTTTGAACCTCTACGGAAACTACATCCAGGATGCCACAGGTGCCTTTGACGAAGGAGAAGAGATCCTAAGACTGTTCACCCAACCCGGAGAGGGAAGAGTATCCCTGCACCTCAGGGGCGACAGCCATTCGTTTTTCGACGGAAGTAATACAACCACCCCGATAAGCCTGTACAGACTAGAAGTAGACAAAGCACCGGGGAGCATGGCCCGGATGCAAATTCCATTTACCCTTGGAGGGAGCAAGGATGGAAATGATAAAGCCCTTGTATTGAAAAACGGAAGGCTCGTCCTTGATCATGAAAATATACAGATTCACCTGACCACCGGGGGTGGGGACTTCCCCATACCCCCATCGGCAGCCCTCATTGTTTCAAAAGGCACCATCCTTGCATCGGGAAACAACACAGGAATTTTTCTGAATGGCCTTTTAAGACTGGAAAATAACGGAGAAGCCCGCTTTTTTAGTGGCAATGACGACACCTACATCCATTACTCAGCTTCAGGAAATGCCAGGCTGGAAATAGCTGATAATGCAAAGCTATGGGTGGGCTCACAAATTAGAGGGGACATCACCGGCAGCCAGACTACCGGAATTCTGAAGTATCACCAATCGGGGGGAGAAGTAATCGTTGGCCGGAACCATGTACCTGCGAACAGCAGGGGCGTTTTTGAAGTTTTCAACCCGGGAAGTGAGTTCATTATGGATTCAGGAAACTTATACATAGCCCGCAACCAGCAGGGTAACGACAGGGAAGCGTTGTACCTTAATCCCGGCACAGTCTCCATGGGGCTAAATGCGTTTATTCACGCCGGTCACAATGAATATTCACCTTCCGGTCAGCTCATTGAATTCAACAGCCATGTTGCCTTCGCGAATCTTCGTACAGCAGGCGAAGGTATTACTTTGCAAGCCTCTAACAACCCTTTTGTGGTAGAAAATGAAATGTATGTTTCGCCCGGCACAACAGTTGACTTAAATCAGCTCCAACTAACGATCATGGGGGATTTTTATAACCTGGGAAACAACCCGGACATCAATGCGAAACTGACCCTGTTCGCCGGAATGGACCAGCAGCTGAACGGAGAAACCCATTTCGAACACCTGGTGATCAACCCGTCAATTCAACTTACGCTGTATGATGATATTCATATAAGCGGAGATTTTGCTCTACAGACAGGGGCACTGCATAACCAAAGCCAAAGCATTTATGTGCAAGGGAATGTTATCAATAATACAACTATACAGGGAAGCGCTACACATGGCGGCATGGTGCTTAACGGAGGTACGCTACAGCAAATATCAGGAAATGGTTCCTACGGCAGGCTTATGATCAACAACGCCGGGGGCGTCAGACTATACAATGACATACAGGTGAATGGCAACCTGGCTATTCAATCAGGGCTGCTGGATATTCAAAATCATCGCCTGAGCCTGGGCCAGGAAAGTCAGTTGGAAGGGGAGTCTTTTTCTTCAACAAAAATGGTTTCAACTTCCGGCGGTATTGAAGCCCTTGGACTACAAAAACACCTGGAAGGTGGTTCCGAAAATTATACTTTCAGATTCCCTGTTGGTTCGGGTGGAAAGTATACACCCGTAGATATAGAATACACCCATGAGGGCAGCAATGGGCATATATCCTTTGCTCCAATAAATGAACAACACATCACCACATTGGATTATAACGAAAACAGAGTGCTTCAGTACCATTGGGCTGCTGAAAGCCATAACCTGGTGTACTTTGAGGGAGACATTTTCTTCTACTTTGATCCTGCAGATTTGGAAACAGGGAATCCTGAACAGTATATTCCAGCCAGACTTACTGATGAAAGCTGGACTAAACTGGGAGAGGAAGACTTTGAACAGGACCAAAGCAGATTCAGATTTATTCATCCAACCACCCAGGATGTATCAGGATATTACACAGCAGGTTATGAAGAAGACATCCCTGACAATGTACCCACATACAGAACCAACAACAGTGGGGCCTGGACAAATAAAGATATCTGGGAAAAGGCCTCTGAGGACTTGCCTGATGTCCCCGAATCAGGCCCGTTTGGACACATAGTAGAGATCATGGAAAGCCATGAAGTAACCATTGAAAACAATCGCAGAAGATCTTTCATAACCCGGATAATGGGCTCTTTACACATTGGAGCAACCGAACAACACAACCTGGGCCTGGTGGAAGGTAATGGGACCATTACCCTGGACAGAGGACTTTTGCCTGCAGGAAAATTCAATACCTTTTTCAATACACCTGGCAGCACCATTAAATACGGGGGTGCGCAAAATTATCAAATCACAAACCGCTACACAACCTTGCAAAACCTGGTTATAAGGGGCAGTGAAGAAAAGAAGCTCCCGGATGAATCTGTAACGATTAAAGGAAACCTTACCATCGAAGGAACTGCCTTGCTTCGCAACTATGATGAATTGTATATTCACGGTGATCTGGGAAAAGCGCAGGACGCCACCTTCTACACCGGCAAAGCATTACTTTTTTCGGGTACTACGCCCCAAACACTAACAGGGAACTTTACAGACGCAAGTATAATGAACAATGTTGTTTTCAACAATCACAGCGGGCAAATCAACTTTTTGGATGGGCATAAAAAGATAGGAAGCACAATAGGTCTTTTAAACGGAACACGCCTTATTACCTCCATGGATGCCAGACTGAAGTTAGCTGCCAACAGTACCTTTATGAATTTAGATGACCAAAGTTATGTGGATGGGCCTATGAGTCGCATTGTGATTCATAATGAATCGTCATCCCTTTTTCCTGTGGGAAAAAATAAAATTACCAGATACTTTTACCTCATAAATCCCCAACACAGCCAGGGTTATAAAGAGTACACCGTGGAGTATTTCAATGCTGATCCCACAGCTGAATTTGGAGACGAATTTCAGTACCCACCCCTTTACAGCCTCAGTGAGTGGGAATACTGGACATTACATGTTCCCCCGGGTGCTCAACAGACCCGCATCATGCTAACTTACGGTAACAATACAAACATTGATGATGAAGCGGCAGGTTTTGAAGAGAACATTGCCATTGCGCACCTGGAAGACATCTGGAGGCCTGTGGGTACTGAACCCTACCAGTACAAAGTAGACACACAAAATAAAACAGTTGCCAGTACTTCCAGTGTCAATCTTACATCCAAAAACCCGGAAAAGCTCTTTACTTTTGGCTCCAAAAGCCCCCAGATGCCTTTGCCTGTGAAGCTTCTGTTTTTCCATGCAACTGCCGAAGAAAACGACATAAAACTGGAGTGGGCAACAGCAAGCGAAACCAATAACGACTTTTTCACCATAGAGCGTAGCAGAAACGGAACCCTATTTGAAAAGGTCATTGATTTGCCCAGCCAGACCATAAGCGGTCACAGCCATGAAACCCTTCATTACACATCACGGGATAACAAGCCATTGGAAGGAGTTTCCTATTATCGGTTGAAGCAAACCGACTTTGACGGGAGCACCACTTACAGCGACTTGGTAGGAATCTCTTTCCAAAAGCGCACAGAAGTTCGTTTTACCCTTTACCCTAACCCCAACCCCGGCAACCATTTTAACATCCTGCTCTCAGGGTTAAAACCACAGGAAAATACAACATTAAGAATCACCGACCTGTATGGCCGAACATTTTACGGTAGTCTTAAAACAGCAGATGAAGCAGGAACCATTCAATCGACCATGAATACCGGAGGCAAGCTTAAACCCGGGGTTTACTTGATAACCGTTTCGGGACAGTCGGGTATTTTTACGGCCAGATTGGTGATAAAGTAAGATGAGCGGGGCGCCCATTTAAAGGCCCGCTCATTTTTGTTTTCGTCGCTGTTGAGCAAAGCAAGTTGCTTTTGATGAATCAACCTCGGCTAGCGGATGACTGCCTTCAGCTCCTTTTGGAGTGTGCGGCTTATTTTATCCATCACTTTGTCAATCTCCTTGTCAGTGAGTGTTTTTTTATTGCTTTGTAGCATAAAACTGACTGCATAGGATTTTTTGTCGTCACCGATTTTTCTATCCTGGTATACATCAAACAAACGAACACTCTTCAACAACTTCCTTTCCACATCAAACGCCAGGCTCTCTATCTGGCTGAAGCGCACATTTTTTTCCACCAGCAAAGCCAGGTCTCTTCTGACTTCGGGAAACCTGACAATTTCGATATAAGCGATGGGTTTTTGATTGGTAAGCTGGATGACCAGCTCCCAGTTAACAGACGCAAAAAACACCTCCTGCTTTAAATCAAATTCTTTCATAAAGTCGGGATGAACTTCCCCAAGTTCAAATAGCATGGTATTGTCCAGGCTGTATCTCAAACCGGCGGAGAGGAAACCATCATCGCTCAGCTCCTTAACCTGGCAGTCAGCCAGTTGTATGTTTAATCGTTTGAGCAGGTGAACTATTTCGGATTTCAAATCGAAAAGGGTTGTACCCTGCAGGGGTGCATACCAGCTTTCAGGCCTGAGGTTACCCGTCATGAAAACGGCGAGCATTTGCTGCTCCCTATAGCCAGGCAGCTTGTCCTTTCCACCCTCTTCTTTGGTCGCCTCTTTGAAATAAACATTGCCAAACTCATATATTTTGAGGTCATGGATTTTCCGATTTTGGTTCCAGGCAATGGTTTCCAAACCCCCAAAGAAAAGTGTCTGTCGCATAACATTCAAATCCTGGCTCAGCGGGTTAAGGATATGTACCAACGAACCGGCATCAAACATTTTCCGATCAAAATAGGAGGCTTTGGTAAGCGAGTTATTCATTGTTTCTGCAAACCCGCGGGCACTGAGCAAGTCAGAAGCCAGGTTCTGGATACGTTCTTTGTCGGGTTTAGGGCTTTCCACAATGGAGGAGTGCAACCTGTCGGGCAGCTCCACCTGGTTGTATCCATAGATACGCAAGATCTCTTCTACTATATCAGCCTGGCGTGTCACATCAACCCGGTAGGGAGGAACTACCAGCAAAAGCCCCTCGTCAGACTCCTTTAACACTTTTATCTCCAGCGACTCCAGAATCCTTTTTATCACAGACCGCTCAATGACTTTGCCAATGAGCCTATCAGCCGATTCATATTTAAAGTCGATTTGGTTGGGTTTTACAGGTTGTGGATAAGCATCCATCACTTCGGAGGTTATCCGGCCACCAGCTATTTCTTTGATCAAAAGAGCTGCCCGCTTCAGCGCATAAATAGTCATCTCGGGATCAGCGCCCCTTTCAAAGCGAAAAGAAGCATCCGTATTGATGGCATGATGCTTTGACGTTTTCCTGATGGTTGTGGCATCAAAGTAAGCACTTTCCAGAAAAACATTCCTGGTTTCATCGGTAACACCGGAGTCAATACCTCCCAACACACCAGCGATACACATAGGTGTTTCTTCGTTGCAAATCATCAAATCGTTGCCGGTAAGCTCAACCTCCTCCTCATCAAGGGTTACAAAGCGGGTACCTTTGACGGGTTTTTTTATAACTACTTTATGCCCGGTGATTTTATCAGCATCAAATGCGTGAAGGGGTTGCCCGGTTTCGTGTAAAACAAAGTTTGTGATGTCAACCAGGTTGTTAACAGGTTTCAACCCAATGGTTTTTAGGCGATTTTTCAACCAGGAAGGGGATTCTGTAATGGAAACATCAGAAATACAAAGGCCACTATATCGCGGACATGCCTCTGCATCTTCAACAATAATACGAATGACAGCCTCTTTGCTGTCAGCCTTAAAGTTACTTATATCAGGCTTTTGTACCTCAATTGATTTTTGCGGTTGAAGATGTTTGATAACAGCTACCAGGTCCCGGGCTACCCCCAGGTGTGATGCGGCATCAATGCGGTTGGGTGTAAGTCCTATTTCTATGCAGTAATCCTCCTCTACTTTGAAGAAATCAGCGGCCGGGGTGCCATTTTTTGCAGAAGTATCAAGCACCATAATTCCATCGTGGTTGTCGCCCAGCCCCAGTTCATCCTCGGCACAAATCATACCAGTTGAATGCTGTCCCCTTATTTTTACCTTTTTAATTTTAAACCCATCTCCATCAGGGCTGTAGAGGGTAGCACCTTCAGTAGCTACCACTACCTTTTGACCCTTTGCCACATTAGGTGCTCCACAAACAATCGGAACTGTTTCGCTTCCTATATCAACCGTGGTTAAACTCAGTTTGTCGGCATCGGGATGTTTTTCGCAGGTTAGGACTTCTCCGATTACCACTCCTTTTAATCCACCCCTGACAGACTCTGTTTTTTCCAGCCCTTCTACCTCCAGGCCACAATCGGTAAGCCATTGAGAAATTTTCCCGGGGGTTTCATCCACTGATACATATTCCTTCAACCAGTTTAAAGATACTTTCATGTGTTCGATTATTTTATTACGTATGTTACATGCCTGATTTATTGCTGGCAATGAAACCTTTCTTTGTGATTATCCTTAACCCACCTTAAAGGCGGCCGAATTTTCAATAAGAGATAAGTTTCCCGGGGATCACCTAAGAAAACTTCATTCTTACCAGGCCCAAAAACATTGAATGTATTATTTTGGTAAGCAGCCCGGCAACCCGGCAAACGAAATATAAGAAAGAATAGCAAGGCTCATTTTGCCATCCTTCATTAAACAAAAGCACAAAAGTAATAATTTTGAACCATAAAAAACCGGAAGCAAGTTTAATTGCTCCCGGTTACTTCGATTAATGTTGTTTTCAGAGTGGTTGTTAATCGAGCTGAAACAGTTTATAACCCACTTCACGACCATCGTGGAAAACAACTACGTTGTAGTATCCCTTCTCAAATCGTTCATCCTGGTCCCAAACAACACACGTTTCCACGGGTTCGTTGCGGTAGTTGATGGTTCTTTTTAAAGTATACTGGATGGTTTCTCCTTCAAATTCGATGGTATCATCCGGCGAAATAGTCAGAACCTGGTTGTTGGGGTCAATCATCCTGACAAAGAATTCACGATTACCGGGTTCTGCCACCAGGTTTTCATTCACTGTAAAGCAAACATTGATTTTGTCGGTACGGCGAGCCCTGTCGGTGGGTTCGTCACCCCTTCTTCTCTCCCTGATTGGAGTTGCCTCCAGACCGGAAATAGAGAGCAGGGTGGCTTTTTCTATTTGCTCTTCCATCTGATTGAATTCTCTTTCCAGCTCCTGGTTGCGAGAGGTTGTAGTTTCCAGAGTGGAGCGAATTTGGGCATTCTCGCCCTCCAGGGTTTGTTTTTCACTTTCCAGAATCTCAATCTCTTCCTGATATTTTTCCAAACGGGCTTCCAGCTCCTCTATCTGCTCTTTGTACTGGGCAACCGTTCCGGGATCTCCTCCCCTTACCTGTGCCCTTAGTTGATTAACTCTTCTTCTTTCTGCCAAAAACTTAGTTTCCATTTCAGCATATTCAGAGGAAAGCTCTTCATACTTGGAATCAAGCTCATTCAGCTGTTGCTCCAATAAATCTCTTTCGTCTGATACTTCTTTAATCTCAAGTGCGGAAACCTGCGCTTCATAACGGGCATCAAGTACCTGCCTGAGAAGGTAAGCACCGCCAACGGCCAATAGCACCGCCAGAACAGCCAAAAATATGATTACACCCAAACCACTGTTTCCTGAAGCAGGGGGTCGGTTCATTTTTTCCGCATCCTTTTTATTCTTATTTTCCATAGTTTAGGATTTTAAGTGATTAGCATCAGAACTATCTGATATCCATGACATTTCAGAAACTGTTTATCGTAATGAAAACTGGGTTTCTCCCAGCCTGAATTCATCCGTGAAAACAGACACCAGGTACAAGCCTTCTTCATAGTCATAATCATACTGCTGCCAATACAGACAGATATCTTTGTCCTGGTTGATGTAATTAAACTCACCTTTCATGGAATACTGCAAAGTATCCTGGCCAATGACGAAGGAATACATATCGTCATCGCTTATCCGAAGAATTTCACCATCGGGGTCAGCAATTCTAACGTATGCATTCTTAAGGCCAGGCTCTGCCACCGGGTTCTCACCCACAATAAAGCAAACTTGTATCAGGTCTGTACGTCTGGCTCTGTCTGTTTCATCCTGCCTTTCTCTGCGGCCTCTCAAACGAATGGGTGTGGCATCAACCTGGTAAGCCCTCAAAGCAGCAGCCTCTTCTACCCTGCCCTCCAATTCGGTTTTGGTCTCTGTAAGCTCTGTGGTTTGGCGGGTAAAGCGTTGAATTTCTTCCTGCATTTCAACATTTTCTGCTTTCAATACTTCGTTTACGGTGTAAAGGCTGTCCATTTCATGTACATACTCCTGTGTGATTTCGCGAAGCCTGTTAAGCTGTCTGCGAACGCGACGATAATCCGTTTGCTGTGCAATCAGGGTTTCTATTTCCTGGGCATTCGCACGGATAACGCTATCACGCTGTGTAAGCACACTGTCATATTCATTTTTGAATGTGTTATATTCGGCCAAAACACTATTCAACTCCTCTTCCAGTTCCAGGTTTACTTCATCCAAAACTGTTTTTTTAGTAGAAACATCATCTAACGCCTGACGACTTGTAATGAGCATAAACGTTAACACACCAATGACAATAACCAGGGTAAGAATAGTTCCCTTGTATACTTTATCATTGCGGTTTTTCACCTCTGTGATACTTTTACGGTCCTGGGGTGATGGATTCGTTCTGTTATTGTTGTTGCCGTCCATTNGGTAATGAAAAAATTTAGGGTTAGTAATTTTGGTTAAATGTTTCTTACTATGTTCTCCTACGCAAAAAACCTGTAATGGTTTCCACCTGAGATACTAATAGTAAGATTTTTTTTGCAACAGGGCTGGGATAAAAGCATCGCTTTGCGTTGCAAAGAGCTGTTTTCCCTAGGTTTTGCAGGTGTTTAAGTCCAGCAAACACTCTCCAAAAAACCTTGGTCAAGTTCCAGCCAATCGTTATTCTTTGTTGTTGTCTGTTAAAAGAACGTTGTTTGTTTTGCAAAAGACATAAGCCTGTGATTGAATTTTTTGCAAATTTATACTATTTTTAAGCATTATCGTTTAATTTCGAATAATTAAGAATTATCATGCAAAAGGTTGCTTCCTATGTACATGATTTTTGGTCATTGTTTTATCCACGCCTGTGCTATTCATGCCATAAAGCACTGATCAGGGAGGAGGAGACTATCTGCAGCTTTTGCCGCTTTGAGCTTCCCCGGACCAGGATGCACAAGGAGCGGGAAAATGCCATGTCACGGATATTCTGGGGAAGAGTTGATGTTGAAACGGCCACTGCGCTTTTTTATTTTCAAAAGGGGGGTAAAGTGCAGCAACTCATTCACCAGTTTAAATACCGTGGAAGAAAAGATATTGGCATATTCCTGGGTAAACAATTGGCCCTGGAGATAAAAAACAACCCCTTATGGGAACCGGTAGAGATTATTGTACCAGTACCCCTTCACCCGAAAAAGAAACACAAAAGGGGATTCAACCAAAGTGAAGTTTTCGGAAGAGGGCTTTCAGCAGGGCTGAATAAGCCCATGATTGCAAATAACCTTGTGAGGGTTACCAAAACCAGTTCCCAAACCCGCAAATCGCGTTTTAAAAGGTGGGAAAACGTGGAAACCGTTTTCCAGTTAAACAAACCGGAAGACTTAAAAGGGAAAAACATACTGTTGATTGATGATGTAGTTACCACAGGCTCCACGCTTGAAGCATGTGCTCATAAATTGAAAGAGGTAAAAGGCACCAGGGTTTGGGTGGCAACCCTCGCCATGTCGGTGTGAGAATTTGCTACAATCTTCCTGCAAGCACAGCCGTTTTTTTATAGGTATTTATATTTCCCTGAGGATCGAAAAGCTCAATAAAAATCACATATATCCCAATGTTTGCTTTCAGGTTGTCATCAGTAGTGCCATCCCAGGTTGTCACGCCTTTTACCGGGAGCAGCTTACTCCTGGTTAGTTTACGCACCAGGCGCCCCCTGCTGTCGTATATTTGAATATTGGCCGTATAACCCGGGCTCTCAAACTCCCAGGCAATATTCAACACATCATCTACCCCATCGTTGTTGGGTGAAAAGATACGTGGATATACTTCAAACATATCCTCCGTTGAGTCGGGATCATTAGTAAACTGTGAGTTTTTGTAGCCAGGTGTGCCAAACCCTGCATTTTGGGCCGCCGAATGCCAATTGGAAGGCTCCTGGGTGGGGCGATGATAATTGAGCCGCTCCAGGGCCACTCCTTTTTTATCGGTAAGCAGTTCATAATGCATCTCTTCGTGGTATATAAGTTTATCAATAATACGTTGTCCTTTGCTTGCCAAAACAATTATTCCGCTTGTGTTGGTCATTGAAGGCAGATTAGCACTTATAAAACCCAGTGGGTTGTTGGTCATATACTGGCTTTTAACAGCCTGGGGATCGGGTGTTACAACCCGGTACTCTCCCGGAAAAAACAACTGGCTCTCCGAACTAATGCTGCGGGGAGTTATGAGCACATCTTCAAGTGTGTCTCTCGAAGTAAGCATGTGATTTTGCAATTCTATAATGTGATCAGACCGATTGTATATTTCTACATACCGCTCTCCCCGGTCGTGAGGGTTAAACAAAACTTCATTGATAACCATATCAAGGGAGTCTGCAGGCTTGGGAATACCCACCCTGGCAAGGCTGTCATCAACAGGGTTGCCGGCACAGTCGGTCAGGGAGCCGGCAATACTTACTTCGTAAATGGTTTGTTCTGCCATCTCCTGGTGAAGGGTGAGAATCACTTTATTGAAATGCGGAGCAATAGCTTCTGCCGAAAGGGGCTCACCTATATCCGGGCTTAATTTATAGTTTCGGGTATCCAACAGGGTTCCTTCTTCCATGGGCTCATTAAAAAAAAGACTGATGGTGTTGGGAGATTCATACCCCGCTCTCAAAAGATAGGGCTGTTCAATGTCAGGATTGTTATCCATAATGGAGTTGGGTTGGCCGGGAGTTCCCCCTTTTTCTGAATTACTTGCCGACCAGTTTTCTTTTCCCCCACAAAAATTGTAAGGGTCAATTTTTTCAAGGGCCCAGCCGCCCTCAGCCTTGGAGGCATCTCCATACCATTGATCTGAGTAGCTCACAAAACTGATAAGCTCATTCTCCGGGCTGACCAGGGTGAGAGTTTGACCTCCCTGGGTGAGAAATGTGGTAGCAGGCAGATTCGTTACAGACACTACCGGACCCATACCTTGCAAAGCTTTAGCTCCCTCTCGAGTTGTTAAAACCATATAGCTTTGGGAGTTTATGGTCACAGGCGGCAACTCACGATGCCCATCCCCATAAGTTAAAGTCCAACCAGAAAGACTGATGGGGAATTCTGATGCATTATAAACCTCCAAATATTTATGGGGTGGCAACCCAACCTCGGGGGTCGGATTAGCCATAATTTCACTAATTATCAAATCATAACGTTCAGACTGGTAATCCGCAAAAAGCAGAGAGTTTTCAACTGGCTCATTACCTGCACAATCGGTTATGTGATCAGAAAGTGCCAACTGGTAGACCCTATCACTCTGCAAAGGCTGTGAGAGGATAAGGTGAACCTTTTTAAACGCAGGCTCCACAGGAGAAGCTGATAAGGGGTAACCAACCCCGTGGTTAATGGAATAGTTTTCTGTATTTAGCAATCCCGATTCATCCATAGATTCATTGAAGTGCAGCATAATTTCTATATCACTTTTTACAACAATATCCATTAGTTGAGGATGATCGCTGTCAGGGTTTTCTGCAAAAACAGAATTTTCCACACCTGGCGTCCCTCCCCGGGGATCTTGGCTTGCTTGCCAGTTGGATGCTTCCCCGCAGTAGTTATAAGGATCCATTTTTTCCAGGGCCCACCCCCCCTCTGCCTTTTCTGGATCCTGGTACCATTGGTCGGTATAACTTACATAAGAAATAAGCTCTCCCTGTTCATCCCGCAAGCTTAATGTTCTGCCGCCAATGGTAAGGAAAGATGCGGGCAAACCCGGAACTGCATATACATGATCAAATTCCTGTAATGCCTGCGCTCCGTTTTCTGTTGTTAAAACCACAACCCCTCCGGCAGGTACAGTAATAGCCGGCAACTCTCTTTGGCTGAGGGAGTAATCCAGCGTCCAGCCAGCCAGGCTAATGGGAAACGCGGAGGTGTTGTATAGCTCAATATAGCGATAGGGTGGCAACCCCACTTCAGGAGTTGGATTGGCCATAATTTCATTAAAAACCATATCAAAGCGTTGGGGCACATACCAGGCAAACTGGCCTGTAAAACTTTCCAGCACATTACCAGCAAAGTCCTGAATGTTACTCACGTTGAGTGTATAGGTTTGGCCCAACTCAAAATCCTGTTCAAATTCAAGTATGACCTGGTTGGGTGTTTCATCAGGCCTGATAGCACTATCGGGAGCACCTAAGCCCGAAACAAAATAGTTGACGGTGTTTTGCGCACTGATGGGTTCAACAGCTTTGGAAAAATCCAACGTCAGGGTGTTTGCACTTGTTGGAATTATTTGGTTAACAGTGGGCGGGATGGTATCTTCAATGATTTCTCCGACATAAAAATCATCAAAATAAAACCCATCGGAGTTGCTGATGGTATAAGTGCATTTAACACCAAAGAACTGGGTGAAAGTATAGGTATCATCCAGTGCACTTCCCTGGGGCACAAAGGCCTCTTCGCCCCCGGGGTCGGCCCAAACCTCCCAGTTGGCTGTATTATCCCTGGTAACTTTTATGCGTAACACATTATTGGAGGCTGCAGCCAGATTATCAGCCCCGGCCAATATCTGTGTGTGGTCTTCACCGTTTTGCCGGTACAAATACAAACGCTTATTGTCAGTACCCGTTTTGCCTATCCTGAGATAGTAACCGTTGAGCGGCTCCGTTAGATTGTCCGAATCACTTACCAGGTATATTTTGGGGTAATTATTATCCGAAGGGGTGAAGGCCAGTCTCACCCAAAACTCCCATTGCGTATTATCCATCACATAACTCTGGGTCCCCAGCCATGCCATTCCGGCATTGTCATCGTTGAGACGCAGCACCTGGCTTTCAACAACAAATTTATCCGTGCTACCCAGCCAGGTTGGATTATGGGTGAAATCCCCGTCACTGAAATCATCGGTAAATTGTGCTGAAAGGAAAAGGGGGGCCATTATGTAAAAAACCACAAAGATTTTTCGTTCCATAATGTATTCCTTCTTTAGTTCTTTACTTAAATATACTAATTTTGCCTGAAAACGTGGTTATGTTATCCCTTATAATTTCACATTTACTTAGGAATTCTCACAGGCAAAGCAACACCGGCAACTCCTTCAGGGTATATGGATAAAGGTTTTGCAAAGCAGGTAATTCCCTTTGATTCAGTAACAAAACCACATAAAGCACTTATAAAAGGTATTTATCACTTGGCTCTTCTCAGCATTTGACAAGGAAAGGATGATTTAGGTTATTCTCTCGCTTGCAAAAAGACGGACATGTGACAGACTTACAAAATTTTTAAAAAAATGAAACTTGCATTAATAGGCGCTACTGGCCTTGTTGGCCAGGTAATGACCAGGGTATTGGAGGAAAGAGAGTTGCCGGTTACGGAGTTTTACCCCGTTGCTTCGTCCCGGTCTGTTGGAAAACCCATATCATTTGGCAACAGGACGTACAAAGTTATCAGTATTGAAGATGCCCTGGCTGTCAGGCCACAGATTGCCATTTTCTCTGCTGGAGCAGCTTTGTCAAAGCAGTGGGCAGAAAAATTTGCATCCCAGGGTACTTATGTGATAGACAACTCTTCGGCCTGGCGAATGGAAGAACATATACCATTGGTTGTACCCGAGGTAAATGCTCATGAACTCACAGAGGATTCAAAAATTATTGCCAATCCCAACTGCAGCACCATCCAGATGGTGGTTGCCCTTAACCCTTTGCACAAAGCTTATGGATTAAAAAGGTTGATCATTTCCACCTACCAGTCGGTAACAGGCACCGGGGTTGATGCCGTAAAACAATTGGACGACGAAAGGGCCGGCCGGGAAGCCCATAGGGTCTACCCTCACCCCATTGATTTAAACTGCCTTCCCCATGGCGGAGATTTTATGGATAACGGGTATACTGCAGAGGAGCTAAAACTCATCAGGGAAACCCGCAAAATATTTAATGATTCCACCATAGGCATCACAGCTACAGTTGTAAGGGTGCCTGTAAAAGGAGGGCATTCAGAATCAATCAACATTGAAACCTGGAAACCTTTTAAGATCAACGAGATAATGAACCTGTTTGCCAACGCTCCGGGGCTTGTCATCCAGGATAATCCTGCAGAAAACATTTACCCCACACCCCTCTCCTCGCAAAACAAAGACGAGGTTTTCATTGGCCGTATCAGGAAGGATGAATCGTGTAAAAACGGATTGAACATTTGGATTGTGGCAGACAATCTGCGCAAAGGAGCAGCCACAAACGCTGTTCAGGTTGCCCAGCTTCTGCTTGAAAAAAAACTGGTGTCCGCTTAGGCTTTTTTCGTATTTTTGCAATTCGCTGAAAAACAGCACGGCTTTTTTGTAAAGTCTTGAATATAAGAACTATCTGAATTCTACATTTTGGAAAATCAGGATCAAAAGAATAAATGGTTGGCAGTGGTTAACCCCAATGCGGGTGTTGGCAAATGTAAAAAAGACTGGAATAAAATAGAACGCCTCGCCCAAAGGCATGGTATTGACTTTTATCCTGTTTTTACGGAAAAACGCACTCATGCCATAGCACTAACCAAAGAATACATAGAAAAAGGGTTTCGAAAAATCATTTCCATAGGAGGCGATGGAACGCTCAATGAAGTGGTAAACGGTATTTTTTGGCAAAATGTGGCACCCACCACCGATATCACGCTGGCAGTAATATCTGTTGGAACGGGTAACGATTGGGTGCGCACCTTTCAAATACCTGGAGATTATGAAAAGTCCATCAAACTCATCAAAAAAGAGGATACTTTTATACAAGATGCAGGTATGGTTAGCTATGCCACCAATACAGGTATGAGTTCGCGGTATTTTATCAATATGGCCGGACTGGGCTTTGACGGCTTAGTAGCTCAGAAAACCAATGCCGATAAAGACCTTGGCAAAGCCAACCCTCTGGTATACCTGAAAAATATTTTTGCTTCACTTTTCTCATTCAAATCCGTTCCCACGCGTATTGTCATCGACAATAGTGAAATCAAACACAGCATTTTCAGCATGGGAATAGGAATCGGCCAGTTTAATGGTGGTGGGATGCGACAAACACCCAATGCTGTGCCCAATGATGGCTTTTTCGACCTCACGCTCATCAAAGACATGAGCAAATGGTCGGTAATTTTTAATGTCAATCGACTGTATAACGGAACCATCGCCAAACATAAAAAGGTAGAAACCCACAAAGGCAGAAATATCATCGTAGAGCCCAAAACCCCTGTTTTGATGGAGGCAGACGGCGAGTCACTGGGACATTCACCTTTTTCTTTTGGCATCATCCCCAAAAGTGTAAAAGTGGTTGTCAGTAAGGAAAAGCTATTTAATACAAAAAATCAATAACATCATTTACAAAGCAATAATTGGTATATGTCAAAAGGAGAAGATATTTTCAAAAAAATCATAGCCCATGCCAAAGAGTATGGATTTATTTTTCAATCCAGCGAAATATATGATGGCCTGAGTGCTGTTTACGACTATGGTCAAAACGGATCAGCCCTGAAAAACAACATCAAGGAGTATTGGTGGAAATCCATGGTTCAGTTTCATGAAAATATTGTAGGCATTGATTCTGCCATATTTATGCATCCTACCGTTTGGAAAGCTTCGGGTCACGTGGATGCCTTTAACGACCCCCTGATAGACAACAAAGACTCCCAAAAAAGATATCGTGCCGATGTGCTCATCGAAGACCACATGGCCAAGCTGGAAGAAAAAATCAACAAAGAAATAAGCAAGGCAGCCAAAAAATTTGGTGAAGATTTTGACGAAAAAATGTTCCGCCAAACCAATCCAAGGGTGCAGGCTAACCAGGAAAAGATTGACAATATTCGAAGCCGCTTTGTGAAAGATATGGAGAATGAGGACCTTCAGGATGTTAAAGCACTGATTGAAGAGCTGGGGATTGCCTGCCCTATATCGGGCTCCAAAAACTGGACGGAGGTTCGCCAATTTAACCTGATGTTCAGCACCCAAATGGGCTCTTTAAGCGAAGGAGCTAACCAGATTTACCTCCGCCCGGAAACCGCCCAGGGTATTTTTGTCAACTACCTTAACGTGCAAAAAACCGGTCGCATGAAACTCCCGTTTGGTATTGCCCAAATAGGGAAAGCTTTTCGTAATGAAATAGTAGCAAGGCAGTTTATCTTTCGCATGCGTGAATTTGAGCAGATGGAGATGCAGTTTTTTGTGCGTCCAGGGCAAGAAAAAGAGTGGTATGAATACTGGAAAGATGAGCGTGTAAAATGGCACAAAGCATTGGGTATACCTGATGAGCTTTTCCGCCTGCACGATCATGATAAACTGGCCCATTATGCCAAGGATGCTGCCGATATTGAATTTCTTTTTCCCTTTGGCTTTAAAGAATTGGAAGGGATTCATTCGCGCACTGACTTTGACCTGGGGGCCCACCAGGAGTTTTCAGGCAAAAAGCTCCAGTATTTCGACCCGGAAACCAATGAAAGTTATGTGCCGTATGTCGTAGAGACTTCCATAGGTCTTGACCGCATGTTTTTGGCTATCCTCAGCAACGCTTACAAAGAAGAGACCCTGGAAGATGGTTCGCAAAGAGTTGTACTCAACATTCCACCTATGTTGGCTCCTGTAAAAGCAGCAGTACTACCCCTGACCAAAAAGGACGGGCTGCCCGAAAAAGCAAGGGAAGTTATGGATACCCTGAAGTACGACTTCATGTGCCGCTACGAAGAGAAAGATGCCATTGGGCGCAGATACCGCCGCCAGGACGCCATAGGAACGCCTTACTGCATCACCATTGACCACCAGACCCTACAGGATAATACCGTCACCATCCGAGAACGGGACTCCATGAAACAAGAGCGCATCTCTATCAACGATGTAAAACAGGTAGTACTGGAAAGAATCAGTTACCACAAGAAACAATAGCATCCCCGGACACTTAATGCCCCGGCTATCCTCCGGACAAATGGTACCCTTTACGGTTCATTTCCCAGGTCTTGAAATAGCTGTAGGTGTCATTGTCCAGGGGGTAATCCCAGCAGCCCATGGCGTGAAAAATCGATCCACCAAAACCTATTTTAAAACGGTAAAGTCCATACATGGGGTGCTCTGGATCAGGACGCGGAGCAACACCAAACATGTCATACTCGAGACAACCCCTGGATCTGGCAATACGCATGGCTTCCCACTGCAAAGCGTAGGGGGCCATCAGGTTGCGGCAGGCTGAAGATGAAGCTCCATAAAGGTACACAGCACGCTTTTGACTCAGAACCAGAAACATGGATGCCAGTGGTAATCCATCAAACTCAGCCACAAGCAACAAGACTTCAGCCGGAGATTGAGTGCAGTTGACCCTGGCGGTAAATAACGCACGAAAATATTCCAGATCGTGCAGATAAATGCCGTTTCTTTGCGAAGTTTCGCTGTAAAGCTGATACCAAACTTCAATATCTTCTATGTCCCTGACTTTTACCTGCACCCCCTTGCGCCCTGACAAGCCTATATTGTAGCGGGTTTTGGGTTTCATAGCTTTCAACAGCTCATCCTCACTTTTTCTCAAATCCAAAAATACAGTATTGGTAGGAAGGACATTGGTATAGGTTTTCTGAAAATTCCAGTTTATGGTGCTAAAGTTAAAACGGAGTTCCTGGACACGATTTTCAGGTGCTCCAGTCCAGTTACCTCCTTCATCATAATAATCCTTATCTCTCGCCCAATGAGACTCCCAAAAGAGGTCGTATCTTATCATAATACAACTGGCAGGCAGGTAAGAACGCAGACACTCTGACAGTTCTTCCAGAAAAACACCCTGGCAGTCGGTGTCCGGCTCAAGCTCTGGCCCATAAGGTACATAAGCATAACAGTGATTTCGGTCAATATACTCAAGAATGACCAATAAATCAGATGTGATGGCTTGACTGTCCGGGCTATTTTGGTGAATGTCAGACAATTTAACCTTGAAGTTGAAGGCATAAGAGTTGATACCAATTTTTCTTTTTACTTCTGACCAATAAGAGGTCTGCTGAACAATGGGGGTTTCAAAAACCTGGTCGGTTTCTTTGTCAAAAACTTCGCTAAGCATGATGGGAGATCATTAGATACTGTGTGATTTTTGGGGTGCAAAGCTAACAATCATTTTCTGGTTAAAAAAATGACCAGCAATGTTGATTTTTTAATGCCGTAAGCTGGAAGGAATGGTAATATTTTGCAGAGAAACCTGTTTTATAGTACGCCGGCAGTTGACAGCAACTTTTTGTATTTCTCAACATAACTGTCCATTTGAGCTGATTTATACTGAACAACGTATCTTGGATGCTCCAGGGGGATGATATTTTTAAAAAACCGATGCTCTTTATTCAATTTATCAAGGAAGTGAAAGTTTTTTCCAGTTCCCATGCAAAAGCAAACGTGGGTATGGCATCCCATATTTATATGGTCCTGGATTGATTTTACGGCAAAAGGGGTGACCTTATCAAGCAGCTCCCTGCTATCGTAATAATTAAAATTAACTTCCCGGTTTTTGTGGTTGGTTTTAACAAAACCCAATGGGCTGATGGAGTTGATATAAAATTGATGGTAAAATTTTTCAGGCCCACCCCAGGCATCAATTACCTCATATACAAACACGGAGGAGGGCTCATGGGTACTGGTTTGTTTTATTTCCAATCCACACTTATTTTTCAACCTTTTGGTATCGGTAAATGGGATGCCCGTTACACCTGCACCAAACCTGCCAGGGTTGATGCCCAGTACAAGGTAACGTGGGTTATTGTCGGAATAAAACTTTCTATAAAAAGCAGAGGATACTTCAAGGGCTTCGGGATTTTCCCGAAAGGGGTTCATTGCACGAATATTTTTCGGCAGCTCAATGTTAATTTCCAATGATTTGTTAAACGCAATAACACGTTGGGCAAAGTCTCTCATAGCGTCCCATTTTAGGCTATTTTTTCCTTCCTTTGCCACCGTTATTTATATTTGAAACTGCTCGGCGGGGAGCTTGGCAATAGGATTGATTTCCCAGGCCTGGATTGCACCATGCTCTATTCAGGCTTTCTGTTTTTTCAAAGACTTACTTACAAGCTGGTACCATTTTTTAAACATATTCCCATCACTCTTATCCGAGGTGCCATAGTAGCTGTGGTACCCGTAGCCATAGCCATAACCGAGCCCATAGCCGGGGCCGCGGAGGGAAACATCATTAATTTCAATACAAATATTTTTCACACCAATCTTCTCCGAGAACTCATTGAGAAACTCAAGGCTGGCTTTGGTGCTATATTTCTGACGTACAATAAACAAGGCAATATCAGACTTTTTAATCAAGTTGATTCCGTCCGGAACGATACCCACGGGAGGAGTATCAATGATAATAAAATCAAACTCAGCCCTAAGCTCCTGGAGCAATACAGACATTCGCTCCCCTTCCAACAACTCACTGGGGTTGGGTGGCGTGGGCCCCGATGAAATAACAAACAACTCGGGGCTTTCCGCAGTTTTCTGAATAATATCCTCTTTGTTGGCCGTTCCAGCCAGGTAGTTGGATAGCCCGGGACTTTTCAAAATTTTAAAATCCTGGAAAATTTTAGGTTTACGCAAATCTGCCCCCACAATAACAGTTCTTTTACCCGCAAGTGCAATCACCGATGCAAGGTTTATTGCAGTAAACGTTTTACCCTCCCGATCCCTGGTTGAGGAAATGGTGATCATTTTGTTTTGGCTTTGTGTGGCAAAATACTGCAGGTTTGTTCGCATTGCCCTGAAAGCTTCCGTAACGGGAGAGTTGTTTTGTTTAAAAACAACCAGGTTTAAATCTTCTTTTTTACCTGCATAACTATTATGTGGGATAACGCCCAGAACGGGGAAGTCCACAATATCCGTTACTTCCTTTTTCTCATGTATACGGTTGTCAAAAAAATTGAACAACACCAATACCACCAGGGGAGCACCCAATCCTAGAATAAAAGCAAAAGTATAGTTGCGCTGTGTATTGGGAGCAACTACTCCAGTGCTTCTTGCACGGTCAACAATTTTATGATCGGGTACATTACTGGCCATTGCAATGCCTGCTTCGGCGCGTTTTTCCATCAGGTAGTTATAGGTGGCGTCGCTTAGGCTAACCCTTCTCTGGATATTCAAAAATTGGCGATCGGTACCCGGGAGTTGTTCAAATCGGTTTTCAACCCTGGTGATCCGGTCGTTTATTTCTTTCATTAAGATATCAGATGCTTCGATCAAACTGTGCAGTTTATCTTCCAGCACACTCTTGGTTTGTTCTATTTCCTGGTTGATGCGCTGAATGGCAGGGTTCATCTCTTTAGAAATACGCTCATGACGGGCTTTTTCAGAGTGCAAAGCAATAAGCTCACCTATCAACTGGTTCAGCACCCCTTCTTCAATACCCAAAACCGAAGGGCTGAACACATTAGTGAAATCTTCATCCTTTTCAATATAATCAAGCATATATTCGTAATAGCTACGCTTAATATTTTCCAGACTCTTTTGGTTATCGAGCTGGCTGAGGTCAGAAAAGAGCCGGGTGGAAACCATCCCCACATCCATAAGCTGCTTATCCTGACGAAACTCCTCCAGGGTGGATTGGGCCATATGTAGAGAATCAGAAATGATGCCTATTTGCTGATCAATAAAATCAATGGTGTTTTGGGCAATGGTGTTTTTATCAATTAGATTCTGGCGCAGATATACTTCGGACAGGTTGTTAAGAAAGTCGATACCGCGGTCTGGATGTGTAGATTGGAAAGATAGCCGTATGATAGAAACTTCATCGTCCAGGGGCGAAACATTAAGATTCGAAAGATATTGCCGGGTAAGGGTTGATTGCTGGTTGATGATAAAAATATACTCCCTTCCCACGTTGGAGGCAGGTCTGAAGAGGTCACTTTTCACCAGGCGCATCCTGTAGTTTCCGGCATCAAATACTTCTCCAAACTCTAAAGTGTGTTTAACCCCCTCTTTACTGAATAAAGAAAACCTTTTCTGCGGATTAATCTCCATCTCATAAGTGTTTTCCGATAAAACTTTCACATGCACCGGTGTGTTATAAGGGGGGCTAGCGGTTCTGTCCCATTCCACATAAAAGGGAGTGTTTTGATAGAGCTCGCTCATGCGAATTTCTCCCACCAATCGGCCAATATTGTAATAGGTAACACCCACATCCATGGCTTGCAGGGCACTGTCTACCATACTAAATGAGCGCAAAAGAGCCATTTCATTAATCACGTTATTTCGCTGGTAAAACATATCCAGCTCTCCCATAACCTGACCGGGCCGAAACCCTCCCTTGCGGTCATCGCGAATCAACAAGGTGGCATCGGTACGGTATACCGTTTGAGAAAATTTATTGTAAAAATAGGCTACCGTTAAAGCAAAACCCACACATATGACAAACCAGTACCAGTATCTCAGGTACTTAAACAATAATTTTTTGATGTCTAGGGTTTCTTCGCGGAAGGGATCTTTATTCATTTTTGATATTTTAGCTTGCAACAGGTTGAGTAACTTTTATGGATAAACGCAACAACTCATATCTTATTCCTGTCTAATTAGCGAAAAAATTAATTAACAGTAAAGTGGTTGATATGGTGGAAAAAACAAGCGCAAAAGGGAATGTATCAAAGCCCAGCCTTTTTATTCGGTGTGGTTCCACATAGACCAGGTCGTTGGGCTGCAGATAGAAAAACTCTGAAGTATGCACACTTGCATCTTTCAGGTCAATATTGGCAACCACTGCCCCCTCTTGTGTTTGTCTGACCACCCTAACATCCCTGTTTCCAAAATCTGTCAAATCGGTTGTCATACCAATGGCATCCATTACGCTGATGCGATTATCATAAATATAATATTGCCCTGGGTTGTTCACTTCGCCCAATACAGTAATAGAGAAGTTGACCAGCTTAACTACGACTGTGGCACCTATGAGGTAGTCTTCCAACTTTTCCTCAATATCTTTGGTGGCCTGTTCGATGGTTAAGCCCTCCACTTTTACCCTTCCTATCACAGGTAGATTGATGGTTCCATCACTGGTAACGCTATAACCTTGCAGGTAAAATACCATGTTCATATTGGTGCCGGAAGCTCTCATCTGGTCTGCTTCGTCTTTGTTAAAAATCCTGTCTGTTTCCTCGTCAAAAGTATGAACACGAACATGTAAAATATCATCACGTTGTATCTGGTAATCCTTTCTTTCAAAAACGAGGGTGTCGGGGTCTGAGGGTTGCTGCTGTAGATAAAGCAACTCTCTGTGCGGCACACAGGAAAAAGCAGTGAAAAAAGTTAGCAGAACTACTAAAAAAGGATAAGGCCTTGCCAAAAATCCGGCCTTTGGAGATTTTTTTTTGCGAATAAGCTTGAGTTTCATAGATTACAGGGTGTTTTCCAAAATGGAAGAAATAGAACCAGGTAGAAAAAGTGTGTTTTTGCGGCACAAAATTACAATATTTAAATGGATCTCTGTATATTTTTAGATGATTAACGCCCTGTTTGGCTTTAATTTAGGGGGCTGATTTATTGATGCCCCCAAAAAACATCTAAAAAGTTTTAGATGTCTACCGAACGGGTGGAAAAAACTTTTCAACAAATGGACCTTGATGAATCATTGTGTAAAATCAACAAGAGAGTAGTCTCACCTAAACCATGCGGGCAATCAGACAAAAATTCCATACATCATCCTTCCAATCAAAAAGTAAATGAACAACCCGATAATATCATTGGATGTGGTAATGAATGGGCCTGTAGCAAGTGCAGGGTCAATTTTTAGCTTGTTCAGAGCCAGGGGGACAAATGTGCCAAATATGGATGCAAACAATATGACGGTCATAAGAGCTGTGCTAACAGTCATGCTCAAAGCAATGGAGGGAGCAAACATATAGCTGTATATCAACAATATGGCAGAACAAACCAGTCCATTAATAAAGCCTACAGAAATTTCTTTCCACAATTTGGGCAGAATACGCCCTGCGTTTATCGTATTATTCGCAAGTCCTTTTACAATAAGAGCTGAAGACTGCACCCCCACGTTGCCCCCCATGGCAGCTATCAATGGCATAAAGAAAGCCATTTCAGGGTTTATGGAAATTTGATCTTCATAGTTACTGATGACCCGCGAACCAACGATTCCACCAAACAAGGCCACAATAAGCCAAAAAAGACGTCCCTGGGTAATTTCCCATATTTTGTCTCCCGACTCAATATTCTGGGTCATACCCGACATCATCTGGTAGTCCTTTTCTGCCTCTTCCTTGATAAAGTCTACCACATCATCAATGGTAATACGACCAATTAACCTTCCCAACTCATCAACAACGGGCAATACCACCAGGTCGTATTTATTCATAATGCTGGCTACCTCCTCCCCGGTATGCATCGCCTTAATACTCACCACATCATCATCATACAATTCTGACACTCGCGCTCTGGGGGATGCAATCAGAAGTTTTTTTAAAGAAAGCAATCCCAGCAATACATCATCATCATCAACCACATATACCGCATACACTTCCTCCACATTCTCGGCCTGCTTTCTCATTTCCCTAACACAGGTAACCACGTGCCAGTTTACATTCACTTTAATAAACTCTTTTCCCATCAGCCCTCCTGCCGAATTGGAGGGATAAACCAAAAGGTCAGCAATATGCTGTGCTTTTTGCCGGTCTTCGATGTGGCTGAGTACATCTTCGCGCATCTCATCTGGCAGTTCTGAGATAAGGTCAGCCGCATCATCCGAGTCAAGGTTATAAATAAATTCACGAGCTATTTCGTGCGTAGAAAAAGAAGCCAGGAATCGTTCCCGTACATCTTTTTCCAGCTCCATAAGAACAGCAGCGGCTTCATCCTTGTCCAGAAGAGTATATAAATACTTGGCCTCCTCCAGGTTCAGATCATCCATATACTCGGCAATATCCGCAGGATAAAGCTCATTAATGATTTCCTGAAGGAAGTCGCGTTGCTCCTCCTTAATAGCATCACGAATTATATCGAGGTTGATATCTTTTACATTGACAGTCATAACCTTACTTTTTCATGGTTCTAATGTTTTTTGCTATTGAGCATATTGCCTACTGTACTAACTTCCACATAAGAAGGTCCTGATTTTTTACCAAAATTACCAGCCAGAACAGCAATCAAATCTTCGGGATTTACCTCCTGCTGCCTTATCAGCCTTTCAATGGTGAAACGGGCAAAATCCTTTTTGGACGTTTCCACATCCATATAATCGGGGTACACTCCAAAGTTGAGTCCCAGTTCACGCATCACGCGCTCATCGTAGCACTGTGCATAGATGGCTGATTTACCACGAAATGCCGATAAATACCTGGCGGTTTTGCCGGTGTCGGTATCGGTAATAATAGCCTGGGTGTTTAATTTTTCAATGGATCTTACGGCCATTTTCGAAAGAAACACCGACACATTGTTATCGTGGGGCATCACTTTTTTCTCAACCACATTTTTTTTGTTTTTCTCTGCCTCCCTGGCAGCTCGGGTCATGGTTTCCACCGTCTCCAGAGGATACTTACCATAAGCGGTTTCACCGCTAAGCATGATAGCATCTGTTCCACTGAAAACTGCATTGGCAATATCTGTAATTTCGGCTCGGGTGGGGCGGGGATTCTCAATCATGCTGTGCAACATCTGGGTAGCAACAATAACAGCTTTTTTCCGTTGAATACATTTGGCTATCAGTTGGGCCTGAATTCCGGGTATACGTTCAGCTGGTACCTCAATGGCCAAATCACCACGGGCAATCATAATCCCGTAAACATGATCCAGTATTTCATCGATGTTATCAACGCCCTGTTGGTTTTCAATTTTGGCAATAATCTTTACCGGACTGTTGTGCTTATCTAAAATCTCCTGTATCTCCATCACATCCTCCTTATTGCGAACAAAGGAGTGTGCAATGAAATCCACATTTTGTTGTATAGAAAAATCAATGTATTCCCGATCTTTTTCTGATAATGATGGTAAATCAACAGTACTACCGGGAAGGTTAATGCTTTTGCGGGGCTTGATAAACCCCTTGTTTTTCACTTCACATATCAGGTGTTGGGGATGTTTTTCCTTTACCAGCAACTCGATATCCCCATCATCAATCATGATGGTCTTTCCCACCTCAAGGTTGGCAACAAAGTCTTTATAATTTACAAAAATGCCATCTGCACTGGATGCCCCGGAAGGATCCCCAGCTACTTTGATGAGATCCCCTTTTTTTACTTCCACATCTTTCAATGAGTTTACCGTTCGAATTTCCGGACCTTTGGTGTCAATCAGTATGGGGATTTTGCGGGATACCTTTTTTACATTACCTATGATTTTAAGGGTATCTTCGGGCATCTGATGAGCCGTATTGATGCGCACCACATTCATCCCTGCCTCATACAAACTTTTTAAAAACGTTTCGCTACAGTTTTTATCCGAAATGGTGGCAACTATTTTTGTCAATTTTTTCATTTGACTATCATTTAGTTAAAATTTACGGGCTGCTATCCGCCCTTACCTTGATACTTCTTCCTCCCTTCCGGCGAGAAAACTTGCTCCTGATAATAATGTGGTGTCACTTTCAAAAGCTCAGCGACCAAAAATATAATGGCGGATTTTAAAAGCAAAACTTATGCAAACACCTTATTGGTTAACAATCCCTTACAAAACACTTGTAATCAACAAGGTAAACAAGCTCCTGGTGTTTTGAAAGGGCTTTACAAAATTATAAAAAATAACCAGCATTGAAGAACAAAGGATACAGTATTTCATCGGTCAAACCCTCCTAATACAGTAAAATTGATTTTATTAACTATTCTTAATCCAGTTTGAGATAGTCATTTAAAATATACTAATACTTTTGTAACAAAAAACCACCTCAAAAAACATTGACGATGATCTCAAAACTCACACTTTCGGTTTTTCTAATTACACTATCCTTATTTACATTTTCCCAGGACTTCTACAGGGTTGGAGCAGAAGAAAACGTGACAACAGAACCCTCTTTTGGAATACTTTTGGCCGGAGGAGCCTCTGACAATGATGATGGTATGGAATGGCTTACAGAGCACGCAAATGGCGGTGATGTAGTAGTACTGAGAGCCTCAGGGAGCGACGGCTATAACAACTATATCTACTCCCAACTGGGGGTTGAAGTAAACTCAGTGACATCCATTGTTATACAAAGTCCCCAAGAGGCTGACAATCCGGATGTATGCCAGGCCGTTGAAGATTCTGAGTTGGTGTTTCTGGCCGGAGGTAACCAGTGGAACTACTACCATGACTGGTCGGGCACCTGCCTGCAGGAAGCATTAAACCATCACGTTAATCAAAAGTCAGCCCCCATTGGTGGGACAAGTGCAGGCCTTGCCGTATTGGGTGAGGTCGTTTATACCGCCGAAAACGGAACCGTTTGGAGTGAAGAAGCACTCAACAACCCCTATCATTTCAGGGTTAAGCTTGAAAAGGACTTTTTNGATGTCCCCTTCCTTGAAAACCTTGTCACCGATTCTCATTACGATGCCATATATGGCGATAACAACAACCGGCATGGCAGACATATGGCCTTTATGGCCCGAATGATGGCTGACTGGGAAATGGCGGCCAGAGGAATCGGGGTAGATGAATATACTGCCGTGGGAGTTGATGAAAATGGTTTGGCCCGCGTTTTTGGTCATCCAGATCATGACGATTACGCCTATTTTGTAAGGGCTAACGAGGCCCCGGAAGTCTGTGAAACCCAGGAACCGTTGCATTGGTATCACGATAAAAAAGCCGTTTCGGTATACAAAGCAAAAGGAGATTTTTCGGGCTCCTCTACATTTGATCTCACAAACATGGAGGAAGGAACAGGAGGAGAGTGGTTCTACTGGTACGCCGAGAATGGCCAGCTGACATATGGTGCAGAGGTATCTTTTGAAGTTACCGGGGATAACGGAGTGATTGAAGCAACTGTGGAGCAACAGCCAATTAACCCGGGAGATGCTGTTACCCTGGGAAATGATGTTGTTTTCATAGCATTACCCGATGAGGGCTACCGCGTTAAAGAATGGATGCTAAACGGAGAGTTGCAGCCAGAGATTTCCACAAGATTTTCTTACAACGAACTGGAAAAAAAGATTTTTGTACAGCTGGAATTTGAAGAAGCCCCCGATGGAACTTATACCGTAAACTATTATACCGGCCAGGGCGAGGGTGAGATTTCAGCCACCAGCAACAACAGCCCGGTCATAAACGGCGAATCCATAGAAGAAGGTGTTGACATAGTATTCTCCGCAGAACCAGCCCACGGATACGAATTCAGCCACTGGACTGTCAACGGAGACACCCTTCTTGACAACAACCACGAACCGGTAACAGAGGCTACATTTACCCATGAAAGCCTGGATACAAATATTGTTGTTGCAGGGGCATTTAAAGAAACACCGGAGGATGACAAGGGAGTACTCCTTCGCTGGGACGTGGCTTCCACGGCCAACACACCCCAGTATCGCGAGGAGTATTACAGCGTATGGATTTCTATAGATGGTACCGATCCACAGAATTTTGTAAAGATTTTTGATGAAACACTAGACCCCTCCGTAGAAAACTGGGAGTATCAACCAAGAAGTATTTCCATTTCAGAATATGAAGATNAAGAGGTGCACATTGCTTACCGCCACCATGAAAGCACAAACAATGACCGCATCATGATCAACAATGTAAAGGTTGAATTCACACCAGAAGAAGAAAACAAAGAAAGGGTAGTGATTTTCGAGGAAGATTTCCAGGGAGGATTAAACGGGGAGGAAGTTGATTCAGATTGGTTGCCCGAAAACTGGCAGGTGGTTGATCATAATGGAGATGGGTATAGTTGGTACTATGACGCCTATGAAGGTGACGGATATATGCTGAGTGCATCCTTTTTTGACGGAAGTGCCCTTCATCCCGATAACTGGCTGATTACACCTGGCATTACCCTTTCAACGGATTTGCCATCATATATTGCCACAGAGTCTGGCAAGCCTGACATATCAATCTACCCTAATCCTGCAAGACAGGTGCTAAATATTAACAACAATCATGCAGCACCCATTATTAATCTCAGTATATTAGCTCCGGATGGACGGTTGATAAAAGAAAATCAAACATCATTTCACAAGCACAAACAGCTCAACATTTCGTCATTGGCTCCCGGATTTTATCTTCTATCGGCGGTTGACGAAAGGGGTAACACCTATACTTTAAAGTTTGTCAAGCAGCTCTAGGGTTATTATTGCGCGTTTACATGCAACGCAACAACACTTCACCTGGCCCCTTTTCAAAGAGGGCCAGGTGTTACAGCCCGCATATTGCTGATCCAGTCTTACAAATCAGGTTTTCGTCTTTTACAGCCGGAGTTATGCATCAACGATTTAATTTTTAAAAAACCTGAAGCTTTTCCTGCTTCCTGACCGGGAAATGATATTCAACAAATACATCCCTGTTTTCAAGCCTTCAAGGTTGATGGCATGCTCCTGGCTGGTCATATCTCCCTCCTTCAAAATACGCCCCGGTAAATCGCTGATATTGTAAGACGATTGATCCCATTTTCTTTCAAAGTAAACATTCAACAAATCGATAACCGGGTTGGGTCCAATGTTAATGTTTTCAACCTCAACAGGGTCAGCCATTGCTGAGGAGTCCACCAACACATAGTCCATAAGCATATACTCATCCGGATCAAATACAACCTCCTCTACGCAACCGTCCACAGGTATTTTAAACAGTTGAAGAGGTTCTTCCTGGAACAACCTAACTTGCTGNTCATAGAAATCTCCTTTCACCAAAAACTCAACTGTACCGGCAAAAAAACCGGGGAGGTTGGCAGATGTTGTCTGAGATGATTGGATAAAAAGGAACCCATTATCCTCCCACCACTTTATTTCATAAACGGGAAACCCTTCACCATAGTACCATTGGTCAAAAAACCACTCCCAACTTTGCCCCGTATTTTTCTCCACAACATTACGATAATCATCCCCCGTAGCTACCCCATGTGCAAATGTATTTTGAAAGTCTTTCATTATATGAAAGAAAAGCTCATCGTCGTTGATCTCAAACCTTAGCAAATGTATAATGGCAGCCCCTTTCCGATAAGACAGCCTACCATTGAATATTCGCCAAACATTAGAGAGCTGCATGGGCGGGACATAAACACTTCCTCCCGGCTCAGATTTTACATTGCTATGGGCAAATCTCATCCAGCTATCTGCCTCTTCGCGACCCAGTAAATGTTCACGGGCAAGATACTCACCATAAGAAGCAAACCCTTCATTGATCCAAATATCGCTCCAGGTAGCACAGCTTACCTGGTTTCCAAACCAGTGATGAGCCAACTCGTGTGCTGTTATGTCAAATCCGAAATAGCCCATGGTGGAAATGGTTTGGTGTTCCATGGCGCCTCCCATGGGGGCCTGGGCATGCCCGTATTTTTCTTGTGCAAAAGGATAGTTGCCCCAAATCTGTGAAAACAGATGCATGAAGTCTTTGGTTTTCTCCAGATTGTCTTTTTGGCTTTCCAACACCTCCGGGTAATCGTATATAAAATTCTGTACAATTACGCTATCCTGACTGCTGGAAAGGGGTGCATAGAAATTGTATTCCTGGTAATAACCCACAGCCATAGATAAAAGGTAATAAGTTGTAGGATAAAAGGTTTTCCATTCATATCTTAACCGGTTGTTATCCAATGGCTCAACATTATGTAGCAAACCATTTGAGGCAGCCACAAAATCTGACGGAGTAGTAATGAACACCCAGGCGCTATCCGCTTTATCCTCAAGAACTTGCTTGCATGGAAACCACTGACGCGCATTGTGGGGTTCAGAGAGGGTCCACAACACCGGATCGCCAAAACTGTTGGTTCCACTTTGTATTCCGGTGAAAAACCCCTCACCCTCTACCTGCCCGGAATAATAGACTTTCACATCAATCAGGCCCCCGGAGTAGAGATCTTCTTCCAGTTCAATCTCCAAAACGTTTTCATCATGTGAATACGTGAGATTGTTTCCTTCTTTAATTACATCATTGACCTGTAATTCATGCCAAAGTTCCAGAACAAAGGTCCGCATGGTATCCTCTGTTACTTCAGCAACTACCCTGGTATGGCCATCCAGAAAAGTAGAAGGGGGAGAAACTTCAAGGTCCAGTCCATAAAACTTAATATCATAGTCATGCAGCCGATTATCCTGTTCATAAATACCTTTTGGGGGAGAAGAGGTTTTAACCCGGGCACAAAAGTGCTCACAACCGACATGAGGCTGCTCACCAGATAGTTGAGCACAAACATTTTGTACAAAGAAAAATACAACCAAAGACAAAATCAGTTTTCTGCTAATAAGAGGGTGCTTATGATTAATCAGTTTGGTCATGGGATAATGGCATGTTTAAACTTCGCCTATTGCAAATATAAGTATTTGAAAGACAGAAAGCAAAACGAGACTCATAGGCCAAAAGGCCTGTTTGCACGGTGTAAAACTCTTTTCAGTTTAGTAAATCACAACAATGATTAAAACGAAAGCAGACATTTAACATAATAATCTGGCAATAATTTTTTAACTTTGCCCCGTACCTTAATAATTGAAACATCATGAACACACCCATATTGGCCATGATAGGCCATACCGAAATAATCATCATTGCCGTAATTCTTGTCTTGCTTTTTGGTGGAAGAAAAATTCCTGAGCTTATGCGCGGACTTGGCAAAGGTATCAAAGAGTTCAAAAGCGCCCAAAAGGATGAGGGCACATCAGAAAACAAGCCCGAAACCCAAAAAGAAACCCCAAAAGAAGAGTAGTCTTTCCCGTCTTCATTAGTTTCCCCAGGGGATTATCTCGTTTTTTCAAGGGTTTTTCACACTGCAAAATCCGCAAAACCCCTATTGCATGCTGTGGAAGAAATCACAACCTTTGTAAGCTGTTGTAAAGGTAAATTTCTTTACCAACCTACAACATTATTGTCCTTTTTTGCGTACAATGTATTTACCTTTAATTAACGAGTTACCCAGTTTTATCAATACTTCCAACAAAACCCATTACCATGTTCAAGCACATCCTTGTTTTCAGCCTTTTTTCCTTTTTGAGTATTAATTTGTTAGCTGGTGAAACAGCCCCTGCTGACACGACCCATCCGGATCAAAAACCGGCAAAAGAATTTACCATCTCCGCAGATGACCCTGTGGTGGCAATGCTTGACAGCCTTGCCCTGCTCACAGTGTTCCGCAACATCGAAAAAAGAGCCGAGATACCCGACCGTTCTGACGACTTTCCTCCTGGTTTTAGCCCCGAGTATAGTGATTCGGTATATGAGGCAAGGATAAGAAAGCTTAACGCTTACTCTCCAATAGAATTCGAATACAATGCTTCGGTAAAGAGCTACATAAATCTGTATGCCGAGCGTCGGCGCGATCTTACCGAAAGGGTATTGGGTCTTGCCCAGTTGTACTTTCCTCTGTTTGAAGAGCAATTGGACAAACACAACCTTCCCCTGGAGCTAAAATACCTGGCAGTAATTGAATCAGCACTTAACCCCGTGGCCCGCTCGCACATGGGAGCAACCGGGCTTTGGCAGTTCATGTATGGAACAGGTAAAATGTATGGCTTGCAAGTAAACAGCATGATAGATGATCGCAGCGATATTTACAAGTCTACCATAGCAGCATGCGAGCACTTTGTTGATTTATACGAAATATATAACGACTGGAACCTTGTGCTGGCTGCTTATAATGCAGGTGGCGGCAATGTGAACCGGGCCATCAGGAGGGCTGGGGGTGTAAAGGATTTTTGGGCAATACGTCATTTTCTGCCCAGGGAAACAAGAAATTATGTGCCTGCATTTATGGGAGTTACCTACGTAATGGAATATGCCCGCGAACATAACCTTTATCCCAACCCACCCATATATTCGCATTTTGATGTGGATACGGTAGAGGTTACGCAACAGTTAAGCCTCAGAACGGTAAGCGAATTTCTGGATATTCCCCTTGACCATCTCAGGTATCTCAACCCCACTTTCCGGCAAAACATCATTCCACACAATGAGAGAAACCCCTACTCCCTCCGGTTACCCAGAGATTATACGGGCCTTTTTATTGCCAATGCCGACACCATTTACAACCACAAAACACCCGAAGAAATAAGACAGGAAGAGCTGGCTGCCCAAATGCGCGAAACCACCGTCCATGTAGTTAGACGTGGCGAAGTACTGGGGAGTATTGCCCGCAGGTATGGAACTTCTGTCCGACAGATTCAGCGGCTCAACAACATGAGGGGAACACTCATAAGACCTGGTCAGAGACTGATTGTCAGACAACCCGTCAGACCAGCAACACAGCTCTCTTCCAACACCAACACTCACGTGGTTAAAAGAGGTGAAACCCTTGGTCTCATTGCCTCCCGCTATGGCATTTCGCTGAATCAAATCCGGCAATGGAACCACATCACCGGTTCTACCATCCATCCAGGGCAAAACCTCATCGTGAGAAACCCCGGTGAAACGGAAAGCCAGGGAAAAGAAGAAAGCTCAACAGCCCAGGCCGTTGAAGAGATAAAAGAGGATGAAGCAAAAATTGAAGAAGACGAACAAAATCAGCCCGGTGAATACGTTTACTACACCGTACAAAAAGGCGACACCCTGAACGATATCGCCGCCCGGTATGACCACCTTAGTGTGGATGAACTAAAAGAACTCAACGACCTGGAGTGCGAAGGCGAAAGTAACCTGGAACCCGGTAAAAAGATTAAAATAACGGCAGAAAATTAACTCTTTTATTCACAGAACTGACTCCAGCCATTATTTTGAGAGAAGATGAGATAATGCTCTAAACAAACCTGAATTATCAGGTCCTGTATATCAATGCATTAATGTTCATGCCGGCTCCCACCGAAGCAAAAATGATGATTTCATCTTCATGGATAGCATGATCTTTCAATTCTCCTTTTTTTACCATATCGTATAAAGTGGGAACTGTAGCTACGGAGCTGTTCCCCAGGTGATGAATATTCATGGGCATCACCTCTCCCACATCTTGCTTTACGCCATACTGACGGTAAAACCTTTTTACAATGGCTTCATCCATTTTTTCATTAGCCTGGTGAAGTAATATTTTGGTCACCTTTTCAACAGGGATGTCTGTTTTATCGAGGGCGGACTTTATGGCCTGGGGTACTTTGCTAATAGAGTATTCGTAAATTTTCCGTCCATGCATTTTGATATATCGCACCTTGGGATCACTTTCAGGGGCATTGGACTTGCCCAGATATAAATAGTATGCCTCATCTATGGAATGGGTAACGGTGGATGAAGCTAAAACACCCCTTTTTTCATCCTCCTCACGGGCCTCCAAAATAGCAGCACCTGCACCATCAGAAAAAATCATGGTATCCCGATCAAACTTATCAACTACCCGTGAAAGGGTTTCAGCCCCTATCACCAGACATCTTTTTGCCAGTCCCGTTTTAATAAAGGAATCAGCCTGTATAATACCCTGCACCCAGCCGGGGCAGCCAAAAAGAATATCATAACCAACACATGCCGGATTGGCAATACCCAGATTTTTTTTCACCCGTGAAGCAAGGCAGGGTAGCAAGTCGGACTGAATAGTATCCTTTATCACATCTCCAAAATTTTGCGCCACAATAATATGGTCTATGGTTTGAGGATCCACCCCGGCATCATCGATGGCCTTCTGAGCTGCTATGGTAGCAATATCAGAACAGGTCTGATCTTCCTCAACCCATCTGCGTTCAGCAATGCCGGTAATATCTTTAAACTTTTTCACCACAACCTCTCCGGGGCTGTCAATGGCTGTACTATCCTTTTCAAAAAATGTTTGATTAACAAAATCGCTGTTTTTTATGGTTACAGTTGGAATGTAACTACCTGTACCTGTTATTATGCTATTCAGATGTTTCATGCGTATTGGTTTATTTATTAAAAGTACTTTTATTTTGTTCAACTGTCAGTGCAAAAATAAGAATTATTTCAGCGTATGTTTAAGCATAGAAACGAAAAAGAAAAGGCAAGCAGGTTTTATTTCAAAATAAAGTATAAGGCCCCTGACTGTGGAATGCAGACAAGGGCCTCGTATTAAGGGGTTTATACATCAAATTTACATTCCGCTAAAGTCTACATCGTTGAATACCAATGTTGGACTATGCATGGAAGAGTATGGATAAGGGTCATTACCCGTTTCCGCCAGCTGGTTCCATAAATTACGGAAGTTACCGGATATATTCATTTCATTCACAGCTCTTACAATTTTACCTTTTTCAATGAGCTGACCTGAAATTCCGAAGGAGAAATCACCGGTAGTTGAATTGGCATTCCCCCCGTTGAAGGAAGTTATCAGGATAGCATTGTCCTGCGAAGCAATGATTTGGTCCTGGTTCTTATCTCCATACTCCATAAGCACATTGGATGAAGAACCACCGTTGGGAGTAAGGTCAAGCTTACGTCCGTAATAATTGTCTATAAAATAGGATTTGAGGATACCTTTTTCTATCATAACACGTTTTCGGGAAGCAATACCATCACTGTCAAAGTGTCGTGACCCCAGCCCTCCTTTAATGAGGGGATCATCAATAATGGTGAATTTTTCGGAACCGATCCTTTCACCAATTTTTCCTTCCAGGAAAGAATTTCTTTGCTGGATGTTGCGTGCATTCATGGGTTGAAAATAACGCCAGATAAGATTCCCGCCAATCCGGTTATCCACAATCATATTGTACCTTCCTGAGGCCACACTTCCCTGACCTCGTTGCCTGAGAACATCTTTCAGTGACTGTTGTGCAAGATAATCAGGGGCAGGCAGGCTATCCAGAAACCGGGTTCCGGCAAAAAAGCTTCCTGCGGGCCTGGAGCCCTGGTCCATGATGGTAACAGAAGCACCACACCCAAAGTAGGTGGCTGCGTGTTCGCCCCTGAAGCCATTGCTGTGTACCCGCACACTTTCAGAAGTATTGTCATTGAAACGGCCATTGGCAGACAAAACATCTGAATATCCATCCCTTAGCAACTGTTCAATTTTCATGGCCGTTTCTATCCTAAACTCGGGAGAAACCTCATCGTACCTGGAATCAACAAGACCCAGATCTTTGGAAATATCCTCAGGGTACAGTGCAGGATCGGTCAGCAACCGGTCTTCATCGGCTGAAAGATAGCGCGTTGCTTCTACGGCTTCCGAAATAAACCGCTCCAGTTGTCGCTTGTTGAGATTGTTGGTAGAATGGCCTGAATACTTGTTGTCTCTGAATATTTGCAGGTTCAGGCTGTTTTCAGTTGATTCCCGGATGGTTTCAACCCTCTGCTCTCTAACTTCCACCTGCACGGCTCTTGACCGGGAAATGGAAACGGCAGCCTGTGAAGCACCCTTTTTCAGAGCGAAATCATTGGCCCACTGGGCCAGCTCCATACGTTCTTTATTGTTCATATGTTGTTATTTTTTTAGTTTGTTGCAGCCTGCCGGCCAGCAGGCTAAAAGACTTCCCTGAACCGTTACTGTTTGTCTTAAGGGTGGATTCACAGAAGCCTATCACTTTCTTTTGAATGGGTATCAGAATCAGGCGTTAACACCTCCAACAGTAATGGAGGATACTTTAACGGTGGGTTGTCCCATTGATGCAGGGACACCCTGCCCTCCTTTACCGCAGGTCCAGCCTCCTTCCGACATTTCCATGTCGTCAGCAACCATCACAATGTCCTTAAGTACTTTCGGACCATTTCCTATGATATTAACATCCTTAATGGGTTGGGTTATTTTGCCGTCTTCTATCAAATAGCCTTGTTTTACGTAAAAAGTAAAGTCACCGGCCCCAATTTTCACTTGCCCATTGGTAAAACTTTCGGCAAAGATTCCGTAGTCTACTGATTCAATAATCTCTTCTTTTTTATGGGGTCCGTTGGTCATATAAGTGTTTCGCATACGTGGAAGGGGCATATGGCGGAATGATTCACGCCGTCCGTTTCCAGTGGGTTTTACACCATAATGTTTGGCACTTATGCGATCATGAAGGTAGGATGTTAGAATACCATCTTCAACCATAGAGGTCTTTTGAGTATCATTTCCTTCGTCATCTATATTGATAGAACCTCTATGGTGAGGTACAGTGCCGTCGTCTATGATGTTTACAAATGGCTCCGCCACCCTTTTACCAATTTTATCGCTGAATATAGATTCTTCCCGGCGATTAAAGTCGGCCTCCATACCATGACCAATGGCTTCATGTAACAATATTCCGGAGCTACCGGCACCCAAAACTACCGGCATCTGGCCTGCCCGGGGCGCCACTGCATCAAATAACAAAACAGTGCCCTGAACAGCCTCTTTGGCTACCCTGTCAAGGTTTGACTGGGTGAAAAGTTCTATATCGTTGCGCCCGGAAATATTGAACCCATTTTGCTCAACCTGTCCGTTTTGCTCTGCTACACATGAGACAGAAACCTGGCTCATGGGCTGGTAATCACAGGCAATAACTCCTTCAGAGTTGGCAAAAAGAATATAAGAAGTGTTATCCCCAAAAAACACATTGGTTTTCACAATGCGATCATCCAGGCTAAAAACTTGATCATTTAAAGACTGGAGCAGGGGGATTTTCTTATTAATACTTACATCTTCCCACGGTGTGTTGATTTTATAGTAGCTGGGAAGGGCTTTTTCAGCCATAGGAAGCACTTTCGCACCCGCCGGGCCGTCGGCGATATTGGCTGCCGTAAGCGCTGCTGTCTTCATGGAGCCAAGGGTGATGTCTTCAGTATAGGAGTAACCTGTTTGTTCTCCACTTAGTACACGAATGCCTACACCAAAACTCACATTGGAAAAGGCACGATTTACACTGTTATCTTCCAGAGCAATGGAATTGTTCATGCTATGCTGGAAATACAAATCACAATAATCACCACCCCTGGAAAGTCCCTGGGCAATCACCTCCGTTATATCATTTTGGGTTACTCCAAAATGGTCCAGGTAATCGCTGAGCTGGTAACTTAATGGCGATGCTGATCCGGGTGAAGAAAAACAGCTGGTAAGCATAGATGGCAAAACAAAACTGCCCGCCACGGCTATTCCACCGGTTTTCAGAAAATCGCGTCGGTCGAAATTTTTATTCATAAGAGTACTATTAAATGGATATTGCTTTTTTTACAGGTCGCCCAAATTCTCCCAAACCCCAAACCAAAGTCTTAATTAAAACACCTAAAGCTTTGGCAGAAGAGTTAGTTGATTCTCATGACGATCTAGATAATATGACGGATTAAGGTATTTTTTGTTACACTCCTTTTGCTTTCCCGGCCAAAAATATTTAAAAAAGTTGGTTGCGAAAGACATACACCAGGGTTTTAACTTTTTTTCTACTGTAATATAATTTTCCCTGATTTTTCCATTTTCCTGCTCAGAATCCGGAATAAATAAACACCCGCTTTCAGATGTTCAACATTGATACTTTGTTGCTCTGCTTGCAATTCATGTGATAACACAAGCTTACCTGCAAGATCAGTAAGTGTTATACCTGCAGGAGCCATGCCTGGCTTAAGATCAACATAAAAGCTGCCGGAAACAGGATTAGGAAAAACCCGGGTCGAATTTTTATGGCACAAAATATTTGCAGAAGTAATAACCAGGGGTGAACCCCAGACCTCCTCCTCCTTTTTAAAATATACCAGCTCCCTTTTTTCTGAGCCAGGGGGCTCAACAAAATCGCATGTATAATAGGGTCCCCCCAATCCTTTGTGATAGGTATGCATGAAACAGCCGTGAAAACTGTCCTCGGTAAAGCAGTCACCATCACCTGAAAACCACCTGTAGTTGAGTTTCTTGGAAACTGCAAATGGCCATTGACCTCGAATTTGTGTATTTACAGAAAATTGGTTGTCCCCATTATGAAATACTGGCTCCAGGGCAAACCGATCAAACACATCGTGGGGTTGAAAAACGCTCACAATGGTATCATGAATTAAAGTATCCGTTGTTGTACCATCGGAATAATTTGTTTGATGTTGGAGAATTTTTCTTTGAATATGATATGTAACCGAATCGGGATAGTTTATACGATGGAAAAAAGTATAAATTTTCTTATTTTCAATGCCATTGCCCTGCTTCGAAGAAGATTCGAGGATATGTAGTTGGTCGCCAGGTTGAAAATCAAACACATCGAGCCATGTGAGATTTTGGATTCCTGCCTTTACTCTTGCAACCCCTTCCAAAGGAAACTCCCGTATCCCTGTCAACTCATCGGGTGAACCACCAGGGAAGTTTAAAAAATTCAGGGTCTGAACCATCCCATATGATTGACTTAGCCTGATATTCTTTAAATTTAGTGGGTGTACAACAGGTTCTCCCGCCTGATCATATACCGAAAATCCTATATTTTTCACCGAATCGGTCAATCCCATAAAGTAATCAGGATCATGGGACAACACTTCTCCCTCAACATGTATGTTTTCATCCTGGTAAACCATCCACGTCTCACCTTCCAATGCAAGGGTATTGATACGAATGGTGTCGCCCTGCTGGTTAAAAAATAAATCTTCTCCAGTATTAAGCATCAGGTAATGCTCTCCAATGAAGGAGGTTTCTGTAATAGCACAATCACCATCACTCCATTTCAGGTTATGCGAAAAATACATTTTCATCCCCCCTTTAAAGGACTCCTGATCCTCAACTCTTACAAAACGGTGACTGTTTTCCCTGGAATCAAAATATGCGACAGTATCATTTGGGTAAAATGATACATAGTTCTTCGCAATTCTTTCAAACCGGGTTTCAATAAACAAATCGTTTGTTATTGTAAGGGAGAGCGGATTCTCATCAGAAGAAACATCTCCTGACCAGCGTTCAAACTCAAACCCTTGTCCGGCTATTGCCTCCAGATCAATTTCCTGATTCTGCATAAACTGCATTGAACCCGAATACATCTCCCCGTTAACCTTAACCTCTCCCCGTCCTTGCTTTTGTATTGCAAAGCTGAAAAAATCAGGTCCATCACCAAATACCTGCCTGGTAATACAATGGATTGCTCCTCCCCACCCAATGATGGCGTTACTGTTTACCCCCACGACCGTATGATCGGGCATAAGCCCGGCATAAGTATTCAATGCAATCTCATCATTGGGGTGGTCATAAACGGGTATGATAATCTTATCGTTGAGGATGACTGCGTTGGTATAAGTTTTCCAGTTGTCGGCTTTGGGAAGACGGGCTATATGGTAAGGTTTGCCATTGGGAGCAGTTAGGGTTTCAATATGCTCCACATTGGATTCAAGGATGTCATAATTGGGGCCTGAGCCAGCCTCCACAGAAGAAATCACAAAGGTGGTATCATTTAACAGTTTCATTTGCATGTCAATATGTCCCCAATAATCATCATGCTGCGCACTAATCGTAACAATATTTATAATGCCCATATACTCTTCCAGCACCTGATCAATCTCCTGTGAATCAAATTCAGGATTATTGGTATAGAGCCGGTCGGTGGCAAAAAGGGTCCCGTAATTGTCCACCATATAGTTGCCTCCGTCCAGTATCCAGTCAAAGCTGAAATGTTGGTAGCTCCAAAAATGGGCAAGGCTCACAGGCAGGTTTTGGTCGTGAAAATCACTGTTATTGTAATCCAGAAAATTCATGAAAGCCGTTCCTTCATCCGTTTGAACAGCCAGTGGACCATGATCACGCACCCACATACGATGGGCTGGAATCACCAGCAGAGAAATATTGTGCATGGGGATGTCAGCATTACTTAAAAGATTCTGCAGGTTGTAACGTTCTGTATTGTCGTTTACCAGAAGATAGGTATGAACGGCCTCCTGGCATTCCCTAATGAGATGTTCATACAATGGCCATGTATTGGGGTTAAAGTCATACCGGATAACAACTGCTTTTGACGGTTCATATTCGGGAACCGGTGAAGGGTTAACAGGCTGGGACTTCAGGTAGCTACCTGCCAGCAGAAAGAACATATAAGTAACGCAAGCCAGGGGAAGAAAAGATTTCATCATAAAACAATTTCGTTAATTATTTGGCCTGTTAGCTTGTCTTGTCAAAGGTGAGAGAACTTGCATGAAAGAGCATTATCATTGTATTTTAAGTACACTGTTCTCATGTGAGTTTCACCGGGTTTTATTAATCCATACTATTGAAGAAAGCGCAAAATAGCAATTTTCACACACATGGCCGTCATCTGAATTCATCAAAAATTCAAAAAGGATGAGCAAGCCCTGTTTAATAATTACCTGATCTGCAATAAAAAACCCTGGTAATGCTAGTAAACCGCATTACCAGGGACAAAGATTTTAATACGATTCCAAGTTAATTCTTTATGGTTTTTTTAACAACCAAAGTACCATCATCAAAATATAAATGTACAAAATACACACCTGCTTTAATGTTATGGGTATTTACCCGCAGGTGGGTTTGTCCCCTGCCGGATTTAACCATAATTTTTTCGCCAAGGGCGTTGTACACAACAAGCTTTTCTACAGGCAATTCTCCCTGAATCCTGAGAAAATCAGTAAATGGGTTCGGAAACATTCTGGCCCCGTCTTTTTTTATGGACTGAACTAAAATTTCAAAGTCAAAGGTGGCTGTAAAGACAACATCTCTGGCTGGCATCAAAAGTGTAGTTGTCAAAGAATAGGGATCATCCAAAAACTCCAAATCATCAACATTACCATCCCATCCTAAAAATTCATATCCGTCGGGAAGAGTGGCAGTTATGGAGACCGTTTCGTTTTCTTCGTAATGCCCTGAACCTGTTAATTCCACGCCAATGTCAGCGGGGTCCGCCTGGAGAACGAGTTCATAAAAGTCAGACACAATGGGCTCGCTGAAATAATCGGTCAGATCATCCCATAGGTCTTCCCCTTCCGCAGTGAAGTTGGCTGGGTTGTACGTATAAATCAATCCACGTGCCGAAGGATAAGTTGCAGATAATACCGTCTTATTGTTTACATTGGATGTGTTTCTCCCAAGGCTTGCCCACCCAATAGGTGGGTTGGATGTAATAGCAAAGGCTAAACTTCCTGGCTGTATCAACACAACCTCATCCACATCATATTCACTTAAAAAAGTGGTATTGTCTTCCACATGTAAATTTCGGTAACCGGTAATACTGCTGGAGTTCCATTCTCCCCCCATTGAAGCGGCTGAGCTATACATAAGCAAAACATCTATTCCTTCAGACAGCGATTCTTCAACTATATGACGGTTAAGGGAAGGATAATGCACGCCTGTGATCATCGAGGCACCTGATAAATCGGAGTTTGACATCCGGCTGAAACGTACAAAAGTTATTTCGTAGCCCTGGTCATACAACCGTGTGTAATGGGCATTCTCCTGGCTGGTTAAATCGGGATTGGTTCCATCATCATAATTCAACATGGCAAAAGCCACATGACCATCGGGGATCGTGACACCCGGATAGGGTGGCGTATCTTCCAGCCACTGGTAGGC
>SL_3KL_010_SEDDRAFT_10000012_pt1 | contig 89467 bp, 81 predicted proteins | sample SodLakKL_010_SED_2_FD_10381 | JGI IMG/M metagenome (IMG submission 10381)
AAACCCAGAGTGTTACCATTACACCATCCCGCAAATTATCAAGGAGATTATACCCCTTTTTAAGGAAAAATCAATCCCTTTTTTTAGTAATCTTCACTATAGCCATCTCCAAAGGAAGTTGAGCTATGGGAGATTGTTTCATTAGCTTCCCCGCTTTAAGAAAGCTCTCCATCATTATTCCAATTCTCTCTTCCTCTAAATCTTTGGTTTGTTTTTTTAACTTCTTAATCTCTTCTTTGGTAAAAGAAATATTTAATCCGGTAATTATAGAACTATCTTCATCTTCAATATCAACTTTAGACATTTTTAAAAGAAGAAGTTGTCTCAGATAAGAAATAAGGGAGGAGTAGAATCGGTCTAAACTAATCCCCTCTTTATAGATATCATTTAAAAAGTCTATAGCCTCCTTTCCTTTTTCTTCAATTAGAAGGTCAATAAATTTAGAAATATATTCGGTTTCAATCAGTCCCAAAAGATTTCTAACATCTTCTTCCTTTATCTCTCCTTTAACAAAGTTTAGGATTTGATCAAGAAGACTTTCGGCATCTCTAATTGACCCTTGAGCGGCGGTAGCGATAATCTCCAAAGCTCTTTTTTGTGACTTAACTTTTTCTTTTTTTAAAATAATTTCCAGTCTTTTAATTATCTCCGGAAGAGTCAGTTTCCTTAAATCAAACCTCTGACATCTGGAGAGAATAGTGGAAATCATCTTTTCCGGTTCGGTAGTGGCTAGTATAAAAATTACCTTTTCGGGAGCTTCTTCTAAGGTTTTAAGTAGGGCATTAGCCGCTCCGGAGGTAAGCTGATGACTTTCATCTATAATATAAACTTTGTATTTTAATTCAGCCGGAGTAAACTTTACTCCTTCTCTTAACTCTCTTATCTCATCTATTCCTCTGTGAGAAGCGGCATCAATCTCAATTAAATCAACCGCTCTCCCCTCTCTTATGGAAAGACAAGATGAACACTTATCACAAGGCTCCAGAGTTTTTTCATCTTTACAATTTATCGCCTTAGCTAAAAGTCGAGCCAGAGTGGTCTTTCCCGTTCCCCGAGGACCACAGAAAAGATAAGCATGAGCGATACTCTCTCTTTCAATGGCATTTTTAAGAGTTCTTGTAACGTGATCTTGGCCAATTACTTCAGAAAACTTCCTGGGACGATATTTTCGGTATAAAACAAGTTTAGACATTTTTTTTACCGTTTATTCTTCGATGATATAGGAAATAAATCAGTCCTGCAAGAAGCAATACTCCCAAAATACTGAGAAATCCCCGGTATCTCTCTAAAACCACCCCCATCTCCAAAATAATTAAAATATTTATTCCACAAAGCAAAACTCCCAAAAAAATGGAAAGGAGTGATTTAAGATAAGGAAGTCCAAATAAAAAGACTACCAGTGAAGCGGTCCAAGCTCCGGAAAAAGGTAGAGGAATGGCGGTATAAATCATTAGTGCCAGAAGTCCGTGTTTTTCCAGTCTTTTATCATAATCCCTTCTGGTTTTTTCAAAAAGCTTTTCAAAGAAATTTTTAAAGAATAAAAATCTTTCAGAGAGCCACCTGGATACTCCTCCCAAAAAAGCCAAAATAAAAAAAACGGGAATAAACTCTCCTATTACAGAGAGGATATAAGCTGTGAGAGGGCTCATCTGATAAACAAAGAGAGCCATCGGTAGAGCTCCCCTAATTCCTAAAAGAGGGGTCATTGAAACCAGTAGAACGTTTATCATCTCGGTCATAAAATCATTTTACTACAAAATTAGAAAGAAAGAAATTTTTATGGTAATATTACTTTATGATTAGTCTCTATAACAGCTTAACCCGAAAAAAAGAAGCTCTTAAACCACTAAAGGAGGAAGTGACTCTCTATACCTGCGGACCAACCGTCTATGATTATGCTCACATTGGAAACTTAAGAACCTATCTCTTTCAAGATATCTTAAAGAGAGCTCTTCTCTATAATAACTACAAGGTAAATCACGTTATGAATATAACCGATGTGGGACACCTTACCTCGGATGAAGATACCGGAGAAGATAAAATTGAAAAGAAAGCCAAAGAAAAAAAACAAACCGCCTGGGAGATAGCTGACTATTACACTGAAAAGTTTAAAGAAGATATAGCGGATTTAAATATAATCCCTCCCACAAGGTATATAAAAGCCACTGAAACCATAAAAGAGCAAATTAATCTTATAAAACTCTTAGAAGAGAAAGGTTTTACCTACAAAATAGAAGACGGAATTTACTTTGATACCTCCAAACTCCCCGAATACGGAGAGATGGCTAACCTAAAAGAAGCTAACCTTAAACCGGGAGCCAGAGTGGATGTTAAAGAAAAGAAAAATCCTACCGATTTTGCTCTTTGGAAATTTTCTCCCAAAGAAGGAAAGAGAGATATGGAGTGGGACTCTCCCTGGGGAAAAGGTTTTCCCGGCTGGCACACAGAATGTGTGGCTATGTCCAAGATGCTTTTGGGGATACCTTTTGATATTCACTGTGGAGGAGTAGATCATATACCCATTCATCACACAAACGAAATTGCTCAAAGCCAGGCCGCCTATAACAAAATCCCGGCTAAAATATGGATGCATGGAGAGTTTCTAAATTTAAAAGAAGAAAAGATGTCCAAATCAAAGGGAGGATTTATTACTCTTTCTAAAATAAAAGAAGAAGGATTCTCTCCCCTCTCCTATCGTTATCTTGTCTTAAATGCCCATTACAGAAGCAAGCTAACCTTTTCTTTTGAAGCTTTAAAGAATGCCCAAACCTCTCTTCTAAAACTTAAAGAAAGAGTTAAAGAACTTAAAACCACAAAAAGAGTAAAGTCCAAAAGAAAAGAAGAGTTTTTAAAGTTAATAAATAATGACCTTGATAGCCCTAAAGCTCTGGCTCTTTTATGGACCATTTTAAAGGATAAAAATATAAAAGATGAGGAAAAATATTCCTTAGCTCTTGATTTTGACCAAGTTTTAGGTTTAAATTTAGAGGAAAGTGAAGAAATCCCCGAGGAAATAATTACTTTAGCAGAAAAAAGAGAAACCTTTAGAAGGGAAAAAGACTTCAAAGAAGCGGATAAACTAAGAGAAGAAATTGAAAAGAAAGGATATAAATTAGAAGATAAGCCCAAGGGCTATAACCTAAAGAAAAATGACCGATAAAGAAAAACTTCCCCCTCAGAATATAGAAGCGGAACAATCGGTTCTGGGTTCTTTAATGATGGATAAAGAAGCTATCTTTAAGGTGGTAGACTTTCTCCAACCTAAAGATTTCTATAAAAAAGAGCATCAAGAGATTTACAAGGCCGCCATAGACATCATAAAGAATAACGGATCAATCGATATACTCTCTATTTCAAGCAGACTAAAGGAAAAGAAATTAATGGAAAAGATAGGAGGAAAGTCTTACCTAACTAAACTGGTTAATCTTGTTCCCACCGCTACTCATATAGCCGAATATGCTCGAATAGTTCAAAGAAAAAGAATACTTAGAGAAATGATTCAGGCCGGACAAGAGATTACTCTTTGTGGATACGATGAAGAAAAGGATGTAGAAAAACTTCTTGATTTAGCCGAGCAAAAGATATTTAGCATTAGTCAAAACTCTCTAAAACAAAACTTTGTCAAAGTAACCGACTCTCTTCCGGCCGCCTTTGAAAGAATAGATGAATTATCCAAGCAAAAAGGAGATACCAGAGGAGTCCCTACCGGATTTGCCGATTTGGATAATAAACTCTCCGGTCTCCAAAAGACCGACCTTATTATCCTAGCCGCCAGACCCAGTATGGGAAAATCTTCCCTGGCTTTTGATATCGCCAAACACGTTTCAGTAAAGAAAAACATTCCCGTAGGTGTCTTTAGTCTGGAAATGTCTAACGATCAAATAATTGATAAACTATTATCAAGCACCTCCAAAGTAGGACTTTGGAATATAAGGACGGGGAGGCTTAAAAGTGAAGGAGATCCCGATGACTTTACCCGCCTTCAAGAAGCCATGAATGAGCTCTCCGGAGCTCCACTCTACATTGAAGATGCCGGAACCTGTAATATTATGCAAATGAGAGCCATGGCCAGAAGACTCCAAGCAGAAAAAGGACTCGGTTTAATAATTATAGATTACCTTCAACTTGTTCAACCACTTAATAGTACCGAGTCAATGGTTCAACAGATGACTGAAATATCCAGGTCTCTAAAATCACTGGCTAAAGAGCTAAACGTTCCCGTTATGGCTCTTTCCCAGCTTTCCCGAGCGGTAGAACAAAGAAGACCTCAAATCCCCCGTCTTTCCGACTTAAGAGAAACCGGTGCCTTGGAGCAAGACGCCGATGTAGTCCTCTTTATTTACAGAGAAGACTATTACAGAGAAGAAGCGGAACAAAAAAACGTAGCCGATATTATAATCGCCAAACACCGTAACGGACCGGTAGGAAAAGTTCAGCTTTACTTTGATGAAAAGACGGCTTCTTTTAGTGATTTGGAAAAAAGGTATAAAACGGAATAATGTATCCTGAACCGGTTCAAAAACTAATTGAGCAATTCTCCCGATTTCCGGGTGTAGGCCCCAGAACGGCTACTCGCTTTGCCCTTTATGTCCTAAACACTCCCAAAGAGAGAGTCAAAGCTCTCTCCAAAGCTTTGGAAGATACCAAAGAAGAAATATCTCACTGTAATTTTTGCTTTAGAAGTTTAGAAAAGAAAAAGGAGCTTTGCTCAATATGTGAAAACCCTTCAAGAGATAAAATTCTTTGTCTAGTAGAAAGAGAAACAGATTTAGTTTCTCTTGAGAGAATAAAAACCTTTAAAGGAGTCTATTTTATCCTAGGAGGAACCATCACTCCCCTAAAGAAAAAGGATCTAAAAGATATTAGAACAAAGGAACTAAAAGAAAGAATTAATAATCCTAAAAAACACAAAAAAGAAATAGAGGAAGTTATTATTGCAACCAGCCCAACCAGTGAAGGAGAAGCTACCGCTCTTTATCTAGAAAGAGTTCTAAAACCATTAAAAGTAAAGATAACCAAACTGGCTAAAGGGCTTCCTACCGGAGGAGAGCTGGAATATGCCGATGAAGAAACTCTCTCTTCAGCATTAGAAGGAAGAAAATAGACTCTAAAAAGAAAAGAGGGACAACCTATTGACGGAATAGGTTTTTTGTGTTATAAATATAGTACAAAGGAGGTGGAAAAAATGAGATTTTTTGTAGAAAGAAAAGATATTTGCCAAGATTGTGGCAGATATCTGGAAAAACAGGAAGAAAAGAAAGAAAAGAGATGCGAAATGTGCATCTCCTACAAAAAAAGCTTCCAAAAGTTGGAAGCAACAGCACTTTTATAAAAACCGGTACCCACCGGTTTTTTCTTTTACTGAAGAACACACCTTATAGAATAAGCCGCTACTCTCTATAATCTAAAAAAACAAAAAGAAAACCGCCCGAGGGGCGGTCTTTTACTTTGATATTTGAGTGATTTCTACCAGAGTAAAGGGTTGCCGGTGTCCAATCTTCTTCTTATACCTCTTCTTAGGCTTATACTTAAAAATAATATCCTTTTTATCTCTCCCCTGTTCTAAAACCTTACCCTTAACCTTAACTCCTTCAAGGAGAGGTTTTCCTATCTCAACCTTATCATCTTCTTTTAAAAGAAGAACTTCATCAAAATCTATAGTTTTTCCCTCTTCCACTTCTAATTTCTCAACTTGAATCTTGTCTCCTTTAGAGACCAGATATTGCTTTCCTCCTGTTTTTATTACAGCAAACATATTTTTCTAAGTTACAAAGGTTAATATACCAGAAACTGTTTTTTTTGCAAGTTACTTATCATCTAACTTCTTAACATCTTTCTCTTCCAGTAACCTATCCATCTTATCTCCAAACATTTCCAGTCTTTTATCAGATCTCTCATAAGAAGAAACGGCATTGCTGAGATGCTTTCCCAGTTTCTCAAACTCCTCTTTTAAAATCTCTCCGTCCTTTTTTACCTTATCAAGCCTTCTAATTATTTCCTGTGTCTTTTTAGAGATGCGACTGTCTCTAAACCAGTGCTCTATCGCTCTAAGAGTTAAAAATATGGTGTTTGGAGAAGATAAAACTACCTTTCTTTCTCTGGCAAACTGTCCAATATCAAATTCCTTTTCCATATTTATCTCATAATAAACGGCTTCTGCCGGGATAAAGATAATGGCAAAATCAACCGTACCTTCTTCAGGAAGAATGTATTTGGAAGAGACATCCTTTATCTTCTTTTTAACATCCTCTAAGAATTTCTTTCTGTAAAACTCCTTCTTTTCCATCTCTTCAGCTTGAACCATGTTTTGAAAATTGTCCAAAGGAAACTTAGCATCAATTGGAAGAAGTTTTTTATCGGGAAGCTTTAAAACGGCATCAACTTTTTCACCACTTTGAAAGCCATACTGCATCTTGAAAAGTTCTGAAGGAAAGTATTCTTTTAAAAGATGCTCTAAACTGGCCTCTCCCCACTCACCTCTGGCTTTAGGAGAGCGAAAAAACTCTTGAAAAGAACTAACTCCTTCCATAGCTTTTTGAATCTCATCCATCTCCTCTCTTAACTTTACCGTCTCTTTGGTAAAGTTTGTAATTTGATCATGCATTGACTTGGAAGTACTATCGACACTTCCTCTTACCTCTTTTAATTGAGAGGTAATGATATCGGTTATTCTCCGCTCCAAGTCTCTTTCTCTTTCCCCTTTTTTAAATATTAAAAAGAAGAAAAGAAGAAGAAAGATTAGGGTTATGATAAATATTTCTAAACTCATAGTATAAATTGGCAAACGAGAAAAGACCCGTAGACCAAAAGTAGAATAATAGCTTCTCTTGTAGTAATTCTATTACTAGTCCTAACAAAAAACCAGAGCACCGCACCACTTAGGATAAGAAATAGTCTTCCTATGTGATAGGGATCGAAATTATAGATCTCTATTGGCTCTATTAAAGCAACCACTCCCAAAACCAAAGTAGAAGACATGGCAATAGCTCCCATAAGACCTCCTAAAATCATCCAGGAGTGACCTTTCATAGCCAGTCTAACCGAAAGGAAGGTCTCCGGAAGAGCTACTCCCGCTCCGACAAAGAAAAGTCCTACTAGTCCTATGGGAATATCTATCGCCTCGGCAAAAGCCTGAGCGGAACCGGTTATTCCTTCGGCAGCAAAAACCACTATTAGAAATCCTCCTATTACAATGGAAATATCTCTAATAATGGAAAAGAGATCACCGGAAATCTCCTTTTTATCGTCATACTCTTTAGCAAAACGATCATCATCTTTAAAAAGCCATCTGACATAAAGTAAAAAGGCTATTATTAAAATTAGACCATCTATTCGGGAGATAACTCCGTCATAAATCAAGATAAAAGGTAAGATAACCGAGATTAAGGCAAATCCGGTTCCCGATCTAACCGTTCGACTTTCTACCACTATTCCTCCCAAAACCAGAGTACAAATTGCCACTGAAAAGGTAAAAAGAATCAGGTTTTGCCCTACAATATTACCAAAAGCAAGTTCCGGAACTCCTCCTATAGCCGCTCTAATGCCGATAAAAAATTCCGGTAAAACAGCTCCAATTGAGGCGGTAAAGAAAGCCACCACAAATTCTTTCCATCCCAGAGAACGGGTCACTCGAGCTAAGGAGTCTATAATCCATCTACTGGAGACTATAATCCCCAGACAAGAAAGGACAAATATGGCTACATTTAAAAGCATTTCTTAAAGGAAATAATAAATTATCTGATAAATTATACCCGAAAAGAAGATTAAAATAAGTGGGTAAGTTAAAAGACGATAAAGAGCCGGCCTTTTTTTCTGATACATTATGGTTATAAGAAGAGCATCAATTGCTAGGAATATCGCTCCTATAGCGGCAATCACATTTATATAATCCCTGGTAACCCACAGAAAGAAAGCTAGAGGTGGTAAAACGGTTAAAGCCCAGGATAGGTTTTTAGGAAGCTTTAAGTCATACCAAAAAATCTTTTTAACCGTAAGTCCCAAAGTAACAAAGGAAGTAAAGGTAGCCAGAATTCCAAAAATTAAAGCTCCCTTAACCACTCCGTCTCCCAAAAACATTTGAAGACCCAAAATAGCATCTTCTGTAGTATCAAATCCGGTAATTCCCACTACCAAAAAGATAAAGAAAAGGTAGACCAAAGCCGGAATGAGGATTCCCAAAATAATAGCCTTGGAGAGTTTTTCTTTTTGTCCTTTTAAAATTTCTTCCATTTCGGGAATAAGCATGGCTCCCGAAAAGGAAAAAAGAATAGGGCCGTAAGGAAGAAAGAAATCAAAATCCCTTCTTCCAAAAAGAGGAATGTTTTCCAAAGAAATATCTCCGAAAGCTCTAAAGAGCATAAATATTAAGACGATAATAAAACCCAAAACACCCCAAAAAGAAACCTTTTCAATGGCTTTAATTCCAAAAAAGACAAAAAGAGACCCTATAATAAAAAAGATTAGGGTATAAAAGGTTTCTCCCGCTTCCCAGATACCCGAAAGAAGACCATAAAGAAATTGGCCTCCTAAAATAGTGTAAGCCAAGATAGCTCCCATCATTCCCAGCACTCCGGTAACGGTAGCCAACCTTTCAGCCCAAGATCCCAAATGAATTTTGGCAAATCCGGGAAGACGTAAAAAATCGGGCGTCTCCAAGCTTAAAAATCCAAAAAAAAGATGTATTAAAAGAGAAACAAGAAAAAGGAGGAAAAAATAAAGGAGTATTATAAAAAGCCCTACCTCTATGGTTATATAAGGAAGGGCGAATAATCCCGCTCCAATCATGGTTCCGGATAGTATGGCTACCGAATATAGAAACTTCATAACTAAAAAGTGCTTTATGGTGACCCCGAGGGGATTTGAACCCCTGTTACCAGGATGAGAACCTGGCGTCCTGAGCCAGACTAGACGACGGGGCCAATCAAGGTTATTTTATCAGAAAGAGGCTTTTTGTAAACCGGATCTTTCTTTGGTCATATCGACCAAATTGATATCCAAAAGAGCCCCTAAAGCCAGAGCTCCGGCAAAGTTAAGAACCTTCCTTCTATCCCCTTCTCTTAACCTTACCGGAATGCTGCTTCCCTTATAATCAAGCTTAAAGCTAATCCCTTCATTTTCTTGAACATTGCTGATATAAAAATCAGCCTCCCGATTAAAACCGAAAGTGAAAATCTCTTTGGTCTTTTTCACTTCATCCTTTTCTTTAAAAGAAGTAATCAAAATTCCGTCTTTGGGAAGAATATTAATTAACTTTTTCTCCCAAGGAGTTTTTTGGGGTAATAAAAAAAGAACCGGTTCATAAAATTCCTTAAAGGCTTCTTTAATTTCTTCTAAAAGAAAATCCCCGTCTTTTATTATCACTATATCGGTAAAAAAGAGCTTTATTTTTTCCATCCTCCCAGGAAACTGGTCCATTCTCTTTACCTTGTAATGACCTGAAATAAGAGAATGGACCATTCCCGAAACCCTCTCCTTATCTCTCCCTGATATATAAATCAGTTTTATCTTGTTTAATTTTAAAAAGTTTTTAGTCATCTATACGATAATCAGGTGGAATCTGCTTATAATCAATAATATATTCGGCTAAGTCTTTAAATAAGGGAGCGGCTGAATATCCGGCACTTCTTGTATTGGGTCTATCTAGAACAACCAGAATAAGAAAGCGAGGATTTGAAGCGGGAGCATATCCGATAAATCCTTGTATCGTTTCGTTAGAGTAACCACTTCTATTTACCCCCAAAGAAGACCAAGGAATTTGAGCCGTTCCCGTCTTTCCGGCTACGTAATACCCGTCTATGGCGGCATTTTGACCAAATCCGTCCTTAACCGAGGCAACCATCATAGCCGTTATCTGAGAGACCGTTTTAGAAGAGAATACCTCTCTTATTACCTCCGGTTTGGAAGTTCCATCTTCCAATATGTATGGCCTTATTAAATCTCCCCCACTGGCAATGGATAGATATGAGGCAAATAATTGAATGGGAGTAACTTTAAAACCTTGCCCAAAAGAAGCGGTAGCGAAATTTATGTCATACCCCTCTAAAAAGGAGCGATTATCCGAATAAACCTCCCCCTGAAGCTCTATTCCCGTCTCTTTAAAGAAATCCAAGTTTCTAAGATAGTCAAGGAAGACATTATGTCCCATCTGCTTTTCCACAAAGACCATTCCGGTATTTATGGAGTTTTTAACTATATCGGTCATATTTACCTCTCCCCATATCCTTTTATTATAATTATGAATAGTGTGTCCACTAACGGTAACGTTTCCGGTATCGTTATAGATAGTAGTAGGAGTAACACTTCCTTCCTCAAGAGCCATAGCCATTACTAAAGGCTTAAAAACCGAACCGGGCTCAAAAAGATTTTGAACCGCACTATTTTTAAAAACCTCCATACTGGGACTCTCGGCATAACTGTTTGGATTAAAGCTGGGGTAATTGGTTAAAGCTAAAATAGCTCCCGTTTGAGGATCTCCCACGATAACCGTCCCTCCGGCTATCTCATAATCTTTAGCCGCCTGTTTTAAGAGTCTTTCTGCGGTAAACTGAATATTGTAATCAATTGAAAGGATTAAGCTACTTCCCGTTTGAGCCGAATCTCGTGTCACTAAACTTCCCCAAACGGTTCTTTTCCCTTCTCTTACTCCCTCAACTCCTCTTAGTAATTCATCATGAAATCCTTCTATTCCGTATTGTCCGGTATTTTCTCCACCGACAAATCCGATTACATGAGCGGCCAAGTCCTGTTGAGGATAAAAACGATTCGCTTCCTCCCTTAGATAAACTCCCGAAAAATCCATTTCTTGAATAAGTTTCTTTTCCTCTTCACTTAATCTTCTTTTTAAAACTTCAAAGGAACTGCTTTCTCTTTGCATTCTTTCCAAAATAAAAGAAGCTTCCACATCCAGAATATGGGAAAGCTCTTCAACTAACTCCTCAACATCTTCTCCTTTTCCTAAAATTTCTCTGGGAGAGATGTAAGCCTTGGTCCAGCTTCTGTTTATAGCCAAGGGGATAAGCTCTTTATTCCTGTTTTGAATAAAGACACTTCCTCTTTCACCTTCCACTCTACTGAAAAACTTTTGCTGCCCTTGAGCTAAAGCTTTCCAGTAATCCCCTTCCTGAATTTGAACTTGATAGAGTCTGAAAATTAAGAGCCCGCTTAAAAGCACTACAAAGGCAAGGATAAAATTGACTCTTAATTTGTTCATATTTATCTAACCACCACTTCTCCGGTAAGAATCGTAATATAGCTGGTTCCGTTACTGGGAACAAAGTTTAGGTCCCCGGCCAATTCCTGAATATACCCAAAAGAATTGTTTTCCAAGAAGCTGTATTCCAAATTTCTCTTCTCTCGGGAATATTCAGCAATTTTATTCTGATACTCTCTTATTAAGTAGGTTTCTTGAGCCAAAGAACTTACTTGATAGACATAGCCAAAAAGTAAAGCCAGAGTCAAAAGAAAGGAAAAGAGATAGATCAGTTTATAATTATTCTTCTTTTTCATATTTTATACCTACTCTTAGTTTGGCAGACCTTGATGAGGGATTTTCTCTTAACTCCTCCCTCAAGGGAGTTATCGGCTTTTTGGTAATCACTTTAAAATTATCTCTTAAAAATTTTTTAACTATTTCATCTTCCAAGGAATGAAAGGAAATGACAGCCAGTCTTCCTCCTTTCTCTAAAACTTCCAGAGCTTGAGGAAGAGCTTCTTTTAAGTTTTCCAATTCCAGATTGACCGCTACCCTAAGTGCTTGGAAGGTTAAGGTGGCCGGATGAATCTTTCCCTTTTTGTAGCCGGAAGGTAGAGCCTTTTCCACTACCCTAGAAAGCTCCAGGCTACTTCTTATTGGTCTACCGGCTATTATCTCTCTGGCGATTTCCTTGGAATATCTTTCTTCTCCATAGCTTTTTATAATCTTTTCTATATCTCTTTCTCTCCATTTATTTACAATATCTTCGGCTCTAAGGAGAAGATTTTGATCATAGCGCATATCCAGAGGTTCATCTTCTCGGAAAGAAAACCCTCTTCCACTTTCTTTTATATGCCAGGTAGACATCCCTAGGTCCATCAGTATTCCCGAAACGGGAAAGAAATTATATTCCTCTACTGATTTTTTAAGTGAAGTGTAAGAGCGATTTAAAAGAATAGCTCTTTCCCACTTTTCCCGATTAAGACGATCATACATCTCTTTATCCCACTCAAAGGCCATTACTTTTCCTTTGGGAGCGTTTCTTTTCAACATCTCTCTTAAATGTCCTCCCTGACCGGCGGTACAATCTATAAAATTTTTATTTTCTTCAACTTTTAAAAGATCAAGGGCTTCCTTTTTAAGGACCGCTTTATGCATTAAACTCCCAGTTCACTTAATCTTTCGGCAATATCCCCCACTTCACTTTCGGTACTTCCTTTATAATTTTCCCATTTTTCCTTATCCCAAATTTCAATTCGATTATAGATTCCGGCTACTATCACCTCTCTTTGCAGACCACCATACTCTTTAAGGTAGTCAGGAATAAGAATTCTTCCCAGACTATCTATCTCTACCTCCACCGCTCCGGCAAGCATTATTCTTCCAAAGGCTCTGGCATCGGCTTGGGAAACGGGAAGCTTGCTTAGTTTTTCAGCCATCTTGTTCCACTCTTCCCTGGGATACAAAAAAAGACACCTGTCGAGACCTCTGGTAACTACCGCCTTCCCTTTTAATCGCTTCCTGAATTTAACCGGGACGGCCAGTCTCTTTTTAGTGTCTATTTTATAGCTGTATTCGCCTATAAACATTTAGTTTTCCACAGCTTTACTTAGTTTTCCCCACTTTTTTCCACATTTACCCATTTGATTACCATTTTATTCCACTTCTTTATTTTTGTCAACACTAAAAGCCACTCCTTTCTAAAGAGTGGCTTTTAAAGAATGTTTTTTATAACTCTAAAAAGTCGGGAGGAGCTTTAATATCTTCTCTTTTTCCAAAGTTAGAAAAGTCCATTTTAAGCTTTAAAGTAATAAGAGATCCTTTAGAAAGAGAGGGAAAGGGAGGAGAAAGAGAAAGGCTTTCTTCAAGGTGAAAACTAATCTCAGTTTCCATTCTGGAAAGATAGGAAAGATCATTTATCCAAAGAGTAGTTTCTCTCTTTCCGTCTTTAACCACATATTCCCGTACTCTTTTTCCGTCAATTCTTTTTTCTTCCCTTCCCGGAGAAACTTCACCGGAAAGAGAAAAGATGTCTTCCAAATCAATTTCTAAATCTCCTTTAATCCATCTGTTTCTCATCTCTTCAATATTTACCCCATAATCCTCTCTTAACATCGGCTCAAAAGCTAAAGGAAGGTCATAGAAATCCAAATAGATAGATCCTTCTTTATAAACAAAGTTTCCTTCAACAAAAGTGATTATCCCTTCTATGGGAAGTTCCCAGAGAAAATATCCCTTCATCTCTTCATCTTTCCTATTAAAGAAAAAGTCAGCCAGAAGAAAAGTGGAATAACGATCTATGTCATCCATGTGTAAAGTGGCTTTCATTTCCACATTATAGGAAGAGAGGTTTTCCATTCTACTTAAAGCTCTCTCCACTCTTCTCTCTTGAGGAGAAGAGATGAGGGCGGAAAATCCTACAATTAAAAGCAGGAGGAAAATAACCGCCGTTCCAATCCATTTTTCTAAATTTATTTTCATAATTTTATAATAGAAAAGTCTTCCGGATTAATTTTAATTCTATCTCCTTTTTTAATTTCATCGGAGATAAGGGCCGAAGCCAGTACATCCCCTACTTTACTTTGAATTATTCTCTGCATTTGTCTGGCTCCAAAGATTGGCTCATAACTGATTTCCACTATTTTCTTTTTAAGTTCCGGGGTAACCTCCAAATCAATCCTCTTTTGAGAAAGATTATTCTTTATCTTTCCCAGTTGCAAGCTGGCAATATCCAAAAGGTTTTCTTTGGAGAGAGGTTCAAAAACTACGGTGGCATCAAATCTGTTTACAAACTCGGGACGAAAGATGCCTCTGGTAAAGATATAATCCAATATCTTCTCTCTTACTTCCTCCATAGTCTCTTCCTTTTCAATTGCTTCTAAAATAAGTTTGTACCCGGCATTACTGGTAGCAATAATCATGCAATTTTTAAAACTAATCCTTCTTCCCACTCCGTCTGTAATATGACCTTCATCAAGTATCTGAAGAAAAATATTAAGTATGTCCTTATGAGCCTTTTCAATCTCATCAAGGAGTATAAGAGAAAAAGGGTCTTCTAAAACTTTTTCGGTTAAAATGCCTTCTCCTTCACTTGACCCGATAAGACGGGAAATATCGGAGATGCTTTGAAACTCGGACATATCCAAGCGAATCATTCTCTCTTCCGATTTAAAGTAGACTTCCGAAATGGCTTTGGCGGTTTCCGTCTTTCCCACTCCGGTGGGACCAAGAAAGAGGAAAGAGCCAATTAGACCCTCTCTGGTTCTTAGCTCAGCTCGAGCTCTTCTTAATCCTTTGGATATCTCCGTTACCGCCGTCTCTTGGTTTACAATTCTTTTATGAATTAATTTTTCCAAATTAAGTAAAACTTCTTTTTCTCCTTCTTCCATCTCCCCTACCGGAACTTCCGTCTTTTCGGAAACCAGTTCGGCTACATCCTTTTCTTCCAAAACCCTAACCTTCTTTTGTCCGGCCATAACTACCGCTTCTTCAAGAAGATTCAATGCCTTTTCCGGAAAAGGATCGGAAGGGAGAAACTTGTCGGAAAGATCGATAACTTTTTTTAGGGCTTTATAGGAAATGTAAACTCCGTAGCGATTTTCCAGTCCTCCTACGTAACGCTTTATTAAAGTAAGAGTCTCTTCTTTCCCCACCTCTCCAAGCTCTACCTTTTTAAGTTTGGAGGCAATGGCTATATTACGAGCGATAACGGTTCTATAGTCTTTAAAATTGGTTATTCCAACCAGTATGAAAGAGGAATGAGAAAGGAAGGGCTCCAGTATTCCGGAGATATCGTTTACTCCTATTTTCTCGTCTCCGGAGACAAATTCATGTAAATTATCAATAACCAGAATAATATTTCCGGCTACGGTAGCTTCTCTTAAAACCTCACTAAGCACCTTTTCGGTACTCTCTCTTCCCTCCACTTGAGCAACCAAAGAGTGAATATCCAGTTTAACCACTCTCTTATAATTTACTCCCGGAAGAGAGGTTCCGTAAAAACTTTTCCTGGCCAACTCATTAATTAAACTTCTCCTTCCCGTTCCCGGTTTTCCTACTAAAATAACATTATTGTTTTCTTGTCCTGACAGAATTCTTTCTATTGATTTTATGGAATTCTTATGACCAACCATCTTTTTAAATCCTTTTCTTTTCAGTTCTTCGGTAACATCAATTGAAAACTGATCTAAAAGAGGAGTATGTCCGGCAATCCATTGCTTGGCTATGGTTCCTTTCTTTAAAAGATTTCGATAGTCCCAGAACCTTTTTCTTTCTTCTTCATATTCTTCCATCTCCAATTTCCAGGAAGTCAGTAATTCCAAATCATTTTTATCCAAATCAAGTCTTAGAAGAACCTCTTTAAAAAGGCGGTTATGTTCAGCTAAAGCTACCAAAATTTCATATAGAGAGATATGATTTTTTCCTCTTCTTTTTGAGAGAGCGGCCGCTTGGGTAATTGTTTTATAAAAACAATCGGTTATTTGATCACTTCCTTTAGAGAGAGAGTTTTCGGCTGCCTGAACTATTTTATCTTTATCAATAAGAAGACGGGAAAAAACAAAACGAGAAAATTTTTCTTGGGAAAGTGTATGACAGAGAAGTGAAGAAGAGCTCTTTTCTTTTTCTCTTAATGCCCTACTTACAACTTTAGAAGCGGGAAAGTCCAGATAAGCAGCCAAATTAATTCTTCTATCCCCTCTTAGTGCCTCACTGATTGGTATTTCCGGTTTGGGTTTCTTTAAAGAGCTTTCAATAAAAAGAGTTAAGTAAAGAAAGAATAAATAAATGAAAAAGAAAAAGAGAAAACCTCCCAGAATTTTTTGGGGATTTATTTCCAAAAGAAAAAGAGCTACAGGATAGAAGAAAAGAAAAATTAAAGAAAGGGAAAGAGATATTTTCCTAGAAAGGTGAATATAGATAAAGAAGGGCTCTAACTTTAGCGCTTTAAAAATAGGGGTTTCTTTTAGGGAAAAGTAAATCATTAAAAGATAAGGGTAAAGCTAAAGATAACTCCAATTAGGGCAATAAGTGGTAAAACAAACCAGACTATAAAGAGAGTCAGTCCTAAAAAGAAGATAACCACTTCAATAAATAATCCGATTAAAATAGTAACTATTCGAATAAGAGCTCCGATTAGTCTGGAAAAGGAGTTAATAATAAATATTTCCGCATTTTTCCCAAAGTCGGCTATGTTCCCGTACTGATCAACCTGTTTCCTCCAGGGTGAGAAAAGTGTTCTAAGAAGAGTCTTAATGGAGAAATATTCCAAATTAAATTTAAGGAAATTACCCCACCCAAGAAGTATCTTTCCCGGAACTTCACTAAAGTGCCAGATAAGCCAACTTCCGGCTAAATTGACTAATAAAGTCGGTTCCATTACGGGATTATAACTCATTTGAAGAAAATTAAAAATAGGGATTGACAAGGTTTTGGCTATAATTATAATTGAGCCATAAAAAGGTCGAGAGCTGGTTAACTGTTTCTTTCCGTCTCTAAGATGGAAAGAAAAAACCATTATGTTACTATTTGAAAAAGAAGACCTTAAACTATTCTTAGAAGAAGACGAAATGGAAGAAGAGGAAGAGTTAGATCTTCCCGAGGAGGATGAAGAAGATGAAGAAGAAGATGATGATCTTGAGGATGACGACCTCGATCTGGATCTTGATGAAGAGTTGGATTTTGACGAAGACGAAGAAGAGTTATAAAAAAACTTTCAAACAAAAAAACCCCGCCTCAAAGCGGGGTTTTTCTTTTAGAGAGCCCAGGGTGTCTCTAAAAAGTTTACTACAAGATAATAGAATATGATTAAAGCGATTATAATGGTAATAATATCGGCAAGTCTCATTTAATTATTTTAAAATTTTTATAATCTCCCTTATAACTCTCTAAAAAAGTCTCTACCTTTTCCACCAAAGAAAGAGGTGGTCCCTTTTTACAAAAATTAATAACCTTTTCTATTTCATCCTCTTCTCCCTCAAAAACCGCTTCTACCTTTTCCTCTTTATTTCTAACCCATCCTTTAACTCCCCTCTCTTTGGCAAATTCCTCTAAGCTTTTTCTAAAAAAGACTCCTTGCACTCTTCCGGAAATTAGAACTCGAACTCTTTTTTTCATAAATAATCTCCCCCTCTAAAGGGGGAGAAGATTATTTTCCTTTAACTTTTATCTCTTTGCTCTTTCCTTTTTTAGTCGGTTTTACTTTGGGTAGAGTGACTTTCAAAATTCCGTCCTTATAATCAGCTTCCGCCTTTCTGTCATCCACCTCTCCGGGGAGTCTTACCGCTCTTTCAAAAGATCCTTTTCTTATCTCTCTTTTATAATACCCTCTCTCCTTTTCTTCCTCCTTTTCTTCCCTTTTTCCGGTTACTCTCAAAACATTTTCTTCCACTAAAACCTTGATATCCTTGGGATCCATATCGGGAAGACTGACTTCAGCTACTACATCTTTTTCAGTTTCATAAATATCTATCTCCGGTTCCATCCCTCTCCTTACCGGAAAGAGCCAATCGTCTTCTTCAAAGAATTCATTGAAGGGTTTAGGTAGTAAAGCCATAAGCTTTAATAATTGGTTTCTTCCCGACCTTTCTAAAATTATTATAGTACTGATAAGAGATATGTCAATTGGTGGGCTCGGCAGGATTTGAACCTACGGCCTTCCGGATGTGAACCGGACGCTCTGCCCCTGAGCTACGAGCCCATGAGAGATTATAATCTAAAATAAACTTGTTTAAAAGGAAAAAAGCAATTATAATGACAAAAGTTATGCAGATATTTGAACTACACTTCAATCCGGAAAATAGGAGGAAGATAATAGAAACTTTTTGCCACCAACCGGAAAATATCTACGAAAAAAGGTTGGGGGCTTTGTGTATCGCCGGAGAACTTATTGACCCGGAAGCGATAAACAGACCCTTTTTAGAAAACCTCTCTTATAAAACCAAAGCTACCTATCACGCTATTCCTACCAGATCTCCCGAAGAGGCTTTTCAAGAAGCTCTAAGAGACGTAAACAGCTTCCTTGGTCAGGAAATAGAAAAGGAAAATAACCAATGGGTAGGAAAGATGAATGTGGCTATACTCTCCATAAAGGAAAACCAGCTTAACTTTAGTAAAATCGGTAATATCAGGATTCTTCTTTTCCGAAATAGACAGATAATTGATATAGGAGAGAAGATGGGTGAAGATATTCCCAAAGAAGTATTTGGAAGTGTAGTCACCGGAAAAATTAAAGAAGAAGATAAGGTTTTGGTGATAAGTGAAAATATCTATCAAAGTTTCTCCAAACTCTCCCTTATAGAAAAAATAGGCTACTCTAAATCACTTAGTGAAGATAAAATAGAAGAGATGGCCTCATTGCAGAACGAAAAATATCCTCGGGAGACCGGGATATGTCTAATAATCGACTTTTCTTTAAAAAATTCTCCGGTAAAAAGATCTCAGAGATCAAAGAAAAAGGAGGTTTTTTCTTTTAAAAAAGTGTTTCTCTCTTTACTTCTTTCCCTAAGAGAAATCTTTTTTATAACACTAAAAAAAATTAGAGAGATAATACCTAAAATAATTGAAAAGATAAAAGATGGAATGCCTTACCTGAAAGCTAAACTTAAAAACCTTTTCTCTTTTCTTAAGGTAAAAGTCCCGAAAAGAAAGAAGAAAGAAAAGAAAAAGAAAGAAATAAAACTCCCCTCTCTTAAATTACCTTCTTTTAAAGTACCTCCTATTTTTAAAGGAGAACCGGGAAAAAGAAACCTTATACTTTTTTCTCTCTTTTTTATTATCATTATCCTGGGATCCTTTATTTCCCATCTAGAGAGAAGAGAAAGAATAGAAGAGCAAGAATCCTTCCTAAGAGAGGTTGAAGGAAGAGTAGAAAGAATTGATTTAGAAGATAAAGAGTCCATTCCCGTTCTTAAAGAGATAGCCAAAGATTTATACCAAATACCTTTGGGAGAAAGTCTTCTAAAAGAGGTAGAAGGACATCTTTACAATCTTTCAAAAACCACCTTTCTAGATCTTTCAGATCCTTATAAAGAGATAACCTCCTTTTCTCCTAAAAGAATACTTTATAAAAACGATACCCTTTTCCTCTTTGATAAAAAACTAACCGATTTTAAGGAAATTGATTTAATCGATAATAGAGAGGTAATAAGGCCGATTTCCATAGAAGGAGAAGGGATATATGATTTGATTTTTTCAGGTGACACTATCTTTTTCTATGTCGGTTTGGACAAGATAGTCTCTTTAGAGGGACGTCAGGAGAAGATAATTATTCTTACTCCCCCCTACTCCAATTACAGCTTTTTAGAAATGGAGGCCTTTGGAAATTACCTTTACTTTTTAGAAAAGGATCAGATTATAAGATACCAGAAAGGAAGTTATCATTCTCCCGAGTCATGGATGGAAGAGCGTCTTATAGGAGAGATGGTCTCCTTTTCTATAGACGGATCCATTTGGGTTATGGAAAAAGAAGGTGATATTCATAAATATCACGGAGGAGCACCACAAGAGAGCTTTTCTCTTTCTCTTTATCCTGCTTTAAGAAAACCGGAAAGATTAATTACAAAACCCGATACTCCTCTAATAGTTTTTGACCCTAAAGAAAAAAGAATAGTAATTTTATCCAAAGAAGGAGAGCTTATAGAACAAATCATTTTTAATACTAAAAAAGAGATAAAAGATATTACCTTTAGCAGAGAGGAGAAAAAAATATACCTCCTGTTGGATAAGGAGGTATATGAAATAAAAGTTAATTTCTAGCTTTATTTAAGCTCTACTTTGGCTCCCGCCTCTTCTAACTTTTTCTTGGTTTCCTCGGCTTCCTCTTTAGGGGAGTCTTCTTTTATAACCTGAGGGGCACTGGCTGCTTGATCTACCAGATCTTTAGCCTCCTTTAATCCCTTTCCGGTTATGTCCCTAACTACCTTAATCACATCAATTTTCTTTTCACCTACACTTTGAAGCTCTATGTTATAGCTACTTTTCTCTTCTTTTTCCTCTCCTCCCGGAGTGGCAGCAGCTGCAGGAGCAGCGGCAACCGGTGCAGCGGCAGAAACACCGAAGTGATCCTCTAAGATCTTAACTAACTCGGAAAGCTCCAAGACAGAGAGCTTTTCAATTTGCTCTACTAAGTCCTTGTATTTCTTGGGAACTTCCTTTTTCTCCTCCTCTTTGGGAGCTTCTTCCTTCTTTTCTTCCTTAGGAGCTTCTTCCTTTTTAGGCTCCTCTTTAGGAGTCTCTTCTTTCTTTTCTTCTTTTACTTCTTCTTTTTTTTCTTCTTCTTTTTTAGCCATATTTTTTTAAGCGTTTGCTTTTTGATTTAATACATTTAAAAGACCTTTAAGATTTCCTTCAAGCACACTCTGAAACCCGCTTAAAGGTGCGGCGATAGTAGAGACCAATTGAGCCTGTAACTGTTCCTTTCCGGGAAGTTTGGCTAGTTCCTCTACCTTATCTCCGGTAAAGACGGACTTATCCAGACGCGCTCCCAATATTGTTAAGTTTTTATCTTCTTTGGCAAAATCATATAGTGCTTTAGCGGAAACTATGGGATCTCCCTGACTAAAGACTAAAGCCACTTCTCCTTCTAAGTCTTGGGGATTAAAATCTATCCCCTCTTTTTCAAAAGCGATTCTTATTAAAGTTTTTTTAGCCACTTTTAAAAAAGATTCGTTTTCTTTTATCTTTTCTCTAAGATCGGTAAATCCCCGAGCTTCCACTCCTTTAAAATTTAGAAAAAAGATAGCTTCCTTCTCCTTTATATTCTCTCTAAGTTCCTTTAATATTTCTTCTTTTTTTTCTCTTGTTAAAGCCATAAATAAAAGTCTGCTTTAGGCAGACAGATAAAAACCGAAAATACTTCAATTTATCCTCGGCAGGTTTTTTAAGGCCTAGGCCCCCTACTGTCTGCGGATCTTCTTAATCGACAAACTGATGGTAATATATTCTTTGTTTTATGTCAAGAAGAATTATTGAAAAAGACAAGCATCATCTACCGAATCACCTTCATTCTCAGATAAATCCCATCCTGACCCCATCTCTCCGCTTGGTCTACAGTACCAATCGGATAAATCAGGACAATTACCTTCTTCTCCTCTACATATACCTTCTTCACATATTGGCATGCATTCATTATGAGTCCAGAGACCACAGTCCATAGCTTGAGCAACGTGAAATACTTCATTGGGCACTTCTTCTATATCCTCACAGCTCTCGACTTCCTGAGTAATCCTTACACATATATTACTAGCCCAAGAAGGGTAATTCCAAGGCGGACTTATTGACCCACCCCTTATTTCCGGCTCACACCACGAACTAGTATAACAAACATCTTCCTCTTCTACAGTACAGTATATATTACTACAATAATCTTCATCGTATCCCCCTTCTTCCATACAAGAATCCATAGCCTTCTCATCACAAACCTCTTCTTCTTCGGTGCCCTCCTCTCCGTCACAATCACCGTCACAATCACCGGTATAGTAGGATATTCCCTGATTTAAAGAAACTTGAACATATATTTCACCCCAAGATCCGATAGCCTCATTTATCTCAGAGGGAACATTTATACTACAAGTGCTTCCTTGAGGAGAATAGTTGACTTCTATAACAGAATCATTGCCACAAAAATCAAGATAGGTTCCACTGTTATGAGCTGCTTCAGATAATGCTTCAAGAATGGACCCTCTTGATAAATTATTACTATGTAAATTTATTCCATCCCAAGGAGCCTCTCTCATAAAATTAGTTTCAATGGATGAGAGTTGGTTGTTATAAAGTCGTAGTTCGTTAGGAACTAGGCCAGTTATATTTACCAGATTATAAGGTATTTTTCCGAAAAGATTATTATCATGAAGCTCCAGTCTTCTAAGTCCGGTTAAGTCGCCCAATTCCTCGGGTATTTCTCCGGTTAGATCGGCATCATAAGCTATAAAGTATCTAAGATTACTTAGCTCTCCTATGCTATCAGGGATGGAATCATTAATACTGTTTTTATAAAGACCCAAATACTCTAATCCGCTAAGATTGCCAATATTCTCGGGAAAGCTTGATAATTGATTGCCTCCCAAATTAAGATATCTTATTCCCGAATTTAAATCAGTTATTTCATCCGGAATATCTCCACTAAGGTTGGAATTAGCCGCTTTAAAGAACTCTATTGAAGAAAGATCACCAAGTCCTTCGGGAAGCTCACCACTTAAACTATTATCACTTACACTAAAGTGATAAAGATTACTCATTCCACTAAGACTGGGAAGCTCTCCTTGGACTGAAGTATCACGGATATTGAAATAAATTAAATTGGAAGAAAGGTCACTGAGTGAATTTAAAAGATTTAGGTCTCCTCCAAGAGAGCTATTCCCGTTTAAAGCTAGATAACTTAAAGAAGGAAAACTGTTTTCTAAAAGCTCATCAATGTCTCCTTGAAAATTATTTTCATCCAAACTGATGGTTTCCAAAGCGGTGAGATTTTCAAATCCTTCCGGGAAAGCGGTATTAATATCATTTTGATGAAGAATAAGGTGTCTTAGAGAGGTCAATCCTCCAATTTTAGTAGGAAAGTTAGTGAGATTATTATTGTGCCCGATTAGACTGATTAAATTTGGAGATCTAAATTCTTCAAGAACACCTCCGTCTTCCTCGGAAAACCCGGAAATCTGATTATGACTAAAGTCAAAATATTCCAACTCTTCCAAATCATTTATCGATCCGGGAATAGTTCCGGTTAAGCGATTATTTCCCAAGGGAGACCCTTTATCATCGGTATTTCCCACATCAAAATATTTTAAGTTTTCCATTTCTCCAAAAGCGGAATATCCGGGAAATTCTCCCGTCAGAGAGTTGTCTTTTATACTAAACCTTTCTATTGAAGTAAGTCCCTCTATTAGACTGTCAGGGAGACCTCCCGTTATATTATTATCATCAGCAAGGAAGTGGATAAGATTACTCCAAAGATTTTCTAATCCACTTGACTCAGGATCGGGAATATTTCCCGATATTTGATTATTGTTTATGTAAAGCTTTTCAAGATTTGAAAGATTTAAAAGCTCTTCGGGAATAGAGTCCCCTATCTCATTATGATGAAGAAAAAGGTGTTTTAAACTCTCCAAGTCTCCCAGTTCTTCGGGAAAGTTTACTATCTCATTATCATAGGCATAAAAGTATTTTAAATCATCCATTCCCTGCCAGACAGAATTTCCTCCATCGTCTTCATCGGGGAGAAAGGTAAGGTTATTTTTTTGAAGGTAAAGATTTTCCAAGTAAGTGAGATCTCCTATCTCCTGATTGATTGATTCAATTTCGTTATCAGCCAAGTTAAGATATCTTAAAACAGGCATGGAGTAAATCTCTCTAGAAAGCTCCCCGGAAAGCTTATTACCGGAAAGATCTAAGTGATAAAGATAATCAAATCCTGCTCCACTTCCCTCCGCTTCTTCATTTTCTAAAAATTCATCTATCTCATTATTTTTCAAAACTAACTTTTCTATGAGAGTTTCATTTAATCTCCAAAAATCATCCGGAAGTGCTTTTGCCTGATCATCTTCCCCCAGTTTATTATTATCAAGATAAAGCAATCTAAGACTCTCTAGATGTCCTAAAAAGTCCTCTGAAATAGAGGTAAAGCTATTCCTTCCGGCAAAAATTTGAACCAAAGCTTTAGCCGCTCCTCCATTTAAAGGAGCTCCGAAGATTTCCATATCCTCCTCATCATCAATTTCGTTTTCTCTTTCTTCTCCAAAGCGATTATCTTCAATATTTAAAATTCTTAAATTGGGAAGAGTCCATAAGTCCTTGGGAATTCCTCCGGTAAAATCATTTTCTTGTAATCTAACCACTTCCAGTGCTTCCATATTTCCCATCTCCTCGGGAAGCCCTCCCTGAAATTGGTTATTATAAAGAGAGAGGTATCTTAATTTGGAAAGCTCGTTTATATCGGGAATGCCTTTTTTATCCTCTCTTTCCTCATCTTCCATAGTGTAATATCCTTCTATTTCATTGTTATCAAGATAAAGAACCTCCAAGTTCTTCAATTCCTTTAAGCTCTCGGGAATATAATCTATTTCGTTATACCTCAAGCTAAGTGTCTTTAATTTTTCCAAATTTCCTAAGCTGTAGGGAATAGAATCTTCTCCCAACTCATTGTGATCTACAATAAGATGCTCTAAAGAAAGCATTCCCGGAATATTACTGTCAGTAGCTTCCTCATTGTCATAAGAAGTGTAAGTTATCTCTTCATCCGTTCCTCCTATCCCTTCCGGTATTTTTTCCAATTTGTTATGAGATAAATCGAGAGTAATTACTTGAGTCAAGTTTCCTATTCTCTCAGGAAGTGAAGTAAGATCATTCTTTTCAAGTCCCAAAATCATAAGAGAGGTTAAATCACCAATTGTTTCGGGAAGATGATGGAAACTATTTTCCCCTATTGTAAAAGACTCTAGGTGGGAAATTTTTCCCAAATCAATGGGTATCTCACCCTCCTCCCCTTCTCCTCCTAAATCATTATTATCCAAAAAGAGGTGACGAAGGCTCTCCAAATGAGAGAGTTCCTTAGGGATTCCTCCGGAGAGATTATTATTACTTAAATCAAGCCTTAAAAGTCGGCTTAAGTTTTCCAGTCCTACATTATCCTCATCATCAATATCACCGACAGGAATTTCTCCGGAAAGATCGTTATAGGAAAAATCTAGCGATATCAGATTTTCCAAATAACCCAAATCTTTGGGAATTTCTCCGGTTATTTTAGATCTTCTCCAATTTATTCGAGAAACTTTTTCTTCCGTGGGAAAAATTCTTACCTTGGCTATCTCGATTCCATCGGCAAAATGACTTATATCCAAACGCCTTTCATATTCGGTTATCTCCCCTTCAACGTTTTCTATCTCCCAGTCAACATAATCTCTGTCCCTGACCATAACTCCAAGCTCTAAAGTCTCCAGCTCTCTTCCTATATCAAACTCGATAAAAAACTCTTCCTGACCTTCCACTCTGGCAAAATAAAAAGGGATATAGGTTATTAAAACCAAAATCCCTATAAAAACGACTATCTCCTTAATAATCTTTTCACTCATTTCCTAATTTTAGCTTGTTTATCTACTCAGTCAAGAAAGAAGCTATTTTCTCTCCAAATTCTTTACTCTGATCAGGCCCTTTTCCGGTAATAATTCCCTTATCCTCCACCACTCCCTCCGGGCTATAAAAAGCTCCTTCTCTTTCAATCTCTTCTATTGTTTTTTTATCCATCTTATCACTCCAAATAGTAGCTTTAACTCCTTTTAAAAGCCCCGCTCGGGATAAAATAAGAGGGGCGATACAGATACCCGAAAGAAGAAGTCCTTTATTTTTAAATTCCCCCAGAAGGTTATAAACTTCTTCTATGTCCAAATATTTTATAGCTCCCTTTCCTCCGGCTATAATAATCCCCTTATAATCCAAAGGATTAATATTTCTAAAGTCTCTTACTTCTTCCTCTCCCCCCAAAGATCCCAGGGCTATCCCTTTTTCATTTGAAAAAGTCTCTACCTTTATTCCTTTCTTTTCTAAAACCTCTTTGGGAATAAAGTATTCCTCATCCCGAAAATCTCTAAAAGCTATTAGATAAGCTACTTTCATATTATCTTAAATATTTATTTTTAGCTTCTACATGTTCTCTGTGACTTTGACTAAAGATTGTTTCTCCCGTATCAGGTCTGGAAAGATAATACCAATAGTCATTTTCCAAAGGAAAGAGGGCCGCTTTTATGCTTTTTATACCCGGGTTGGAAATAGGTCCCTGAGGAAGACCTCTAACATGATAGGTGTTATAGGGAGAAGGAATTCTGGTTTCTTCAATTGATATTCTGATAGTACTTTTTCCGGTAATATAATTTATAGTAGCATCAACTTGTAAAGGAATTCCGGCCTCCATCCTTCTCCAGAGAATATCGGAGACCATTTTTTTATCTTCTAAAGTTTGGACCTCCTTTTCTATAAGTGAAGCCATGGTGATAATCTCAAAAACACTTTTTTCTTGCTTTTCTATCTCTTCTAACATCTCTTCTCCCATTCTCATCTTTAAATTACCCACCATTCTTTTAATAATGTCAGATGAAGTTTCTTGGGGTCCGATATAGTAGGTATCGGGAAAAAGATATCCTTCCAGTGAAGCTTCCTCGGGTTTGTTTTTAAGAAAAGAAAAAGGAATCTCTTTGGAAGGAAAACCCTCTTCTGCTCCTAAAAGACTGGCCTGAGGTGAAGATATTCCTACAATGGAAAAAAACTCCTCTAAGGGAATAATTTCTCTTTCGTCTAAAAAATGAGCCAGTTGAAGATTATTCCATCCTTCAATTACGGTAATTCTTTCAAGAAGAACTCTTCCACTTATAATTTTATCGGCCACCTCAAAAGCACTCATGGAAGGAGAAAGAGAATAACTTCCCGCCTGTAAGTTTCTATGATTTCCACTTAGAAAAAGATAAAGAGTAAAGAAGAGAGGGCTTTCTAAAAAACCTTCCTCTTTAAGTCGAGTTGATATTTCTAAAACCCCTTCTCCCCTATCTATGGTAAAAACTTCTCTTTCCTGAGCCCTTCCGGCCGGAACAAATAATCTGGTTCCAAAAAGACCCAGGAGAATCAGGATTATAATTATTAAAATAACTATTTTTTTAATCATCTTTTTTTAAGGGCACGAATCTGAAACCGGGATACCTGGTTTCAATCAGATTGTCCCCCTCTTTTACATATTTAAAGATGGAGTCACCTATGGGCACCACTACCACCCCTCCCTCTTTTAATTGCTCTATCCATTCCAAAGGAAAGTCTTCCTTATCTTTAAGAGCGGCAGAAACTAAAATTCTATTATAGGGAGCGTTTCTTCTAAATCCTTTGTACCCATCATAATGATAGATCTCCACTATACCCTTTTCAATTAAATTATACTTCTTTATATTCTCTTCTCCAATTTCAACAAGCTCTTTAATTCTTTCAATAGCGGTTACCTTTCCTTCCTCTCCCACTACCTCCCCTAGAAGGGTAGAAGTCCATCCGGAACCGGATCCGATATCCAAAATATTTTCTCCTTTTTTAGGAGAAAGCTCCTCTAGCATAAAAGCTACCACTCGGGGTTGGGAAATGGTTTGGTCAAATCCTATCGGTAGAGGAGAATCGGTATTAGCCTCTTCTTTTAAATCAGAAGGAAGAAAGTCTTTTCTTTCCACCTTCCTAAAAGCTTCAATAAGGGACTCACTTTTAAGTTCTTTAATATTGATTAGAAAATCAGTTAGACTCATCTTTTTTAAAAAAATAATCGGAAAGAAGTTTTATTCTCTCTCTGGCAGAAAGATAGTCTATAAAAAGCTTTCCATCCAGATGATCAAGCTCATGAGACATAACAGCCACCTCCACTCCTTTAAGACTAAAAGAAATTTTCTTACCTTCTTCATTTAGCGCCCTAACCTCTATTTCCGCCGGTCTTTCCACTGTGGCCCAAATTCCCGGAAGAGAAAGGCACCCTTCTTTTATCTCTATTTTTTCTTTAGATTTATAAGTTATTTTGGGATTAAAGAAAGCTTTCATCTCCTCCCCCTCTTTTATAACCACCACTCTCTTTTTTTCTCCTATCTGAATGGCGGCCAAACCCAAACCTTCAAGAGAAGATAAAACCTCTTTCATTTCCAAAACCAGATCCTTTTCTTTGGAGATATCTTCCACTTCCAGAGAAACCTCCCGAAGTATCCGGTCGGGGTATTTTTTAATCTTTTCCTTCATACAGGCACTATTATACACCCAGAAAGTATTTAATTAAAGAGAGTCACTTAAAAATTCTTTTAACTTCATTAGAACGGTTCTTTCAAAACGACCGCTTTCTTCCAGTTTTTGAATAATATATTTTTGGCTTTTTTCCAAATTGGGAATATAGATATGCTCTAAGGAATTGACTCTCCTCCTGGTGTTTTCTATTTCTCCGGCTAAACGCCTTATCTTCTGCTCTAGAGTAGCATAATTAACTATGGCTTCCAGAATATCGGGAGCTTTTTCCTTAGCCTTTCTTAGACTATAGTCGGAAGAAAGATGTCCCAGTGGGAAATCTTCTTTTTCTAAAAGGAAGTACTCTTCTACCGCCACTCCCATAATGTTTCTTTTCTTTAAAGAAATCTCTCTTTGGGGAAGATGGGAAAGAAGAGCCTCTATTTCCTTTTTTCCCAAATTAGCTTCCGAGCTAATGTAGTTTAAGAAGAAATCATTAAGACTTTCATCTATCTCTTTTCTTACTTTTTGAAGCTCTTTTATCTGTAAAAGAAATTCTCTAACCAAACTATCCAGCTTATTTTTAAGCAATCTGTGTCCGGACTTGGCCGTTTTAAGCCTCTTTTTAAGCCGGAGAAGTTCTTGTCTGGTGGGGCTAATCTTTCTTTTCATCTAGATATTTTTCTATTTCTTTTTCTTTAACCCTCTTTAATTCTTCCCGAGGAAGGATTTTCAGTATTTCCCATCCTTTATCAAGAGTTTCCGTTACCTCTCTATTTTCTTCCCTTCCCTGAGTTAAGAATTCCTTTTCAAAAGCGTCGGCAAATTTAAGAAAATTCTGATCGGTAGAAGAAAGAGCCGATTCACCCAAAACCACGGCTAACTCTCTTATTTCTTGTCCTCTGGCATAAGAGGCAAAAAGTTGGTTGGCCAGTCCTCCGTGATCTTCTCTGGTTTTTCCTTCCCCTATTCCTTTATCTCTAAGTCGAGAAAGGCTGGGAAGAACATCAATGGGAGGAAATATTCCCGATTGATGAAGGTTTCTGGAAACCATAATCTGACCCTCGGTGATATAACCGGTTAGGTCGGGAATGGGATGAGTTTTATCGTCTTCCGGCATAGTTAATATGGGGATTTGAGTTACCGATCCGGGCTTATCTTTAATCATTCCCGCTCTTTCATAAATACTGGCCAAATCGGTATAAAGGTATCCGGGATATCCTCTCCTTCCGGGAACCTCTTTTCTGGCGGCAGAAATCTCTCTTAAAGCTTCACAGTAATTTGTCATGTCGGTTAAAATAACCAAAACGTCTCTTCCTTTATCAAAAGCCAGATATTCGGCGGCCGTAAGAGCCAGCCTTGGAAGAGTCACTCTTTCAATTACCGGGTCATCGGCGGTGTTTATAAACAAAATAGAGCGATCCAAAGCCCCCGTCTCTCTTAATTGATTAATAAAGAATCGGGACTCCTCAAAAGTAATTCCCATAGCTCCAAAGACTACCGAAAAGTCTCCTTTCATTTTAGCCTGACGAGCAATTTGAGTAGCAATTTGAGAGTGAGGAAGTCCGGCTCCCGAAAAGATGGGAAGTTTTTGACCTCTTACCAAAGTATTTAGTCCATCAATAGCCGATATTCCGGTTTGAACAAAATCATCGGGATATTCTCTGGAATAGGGATTCATGGGATTTCCGTTTATATCAACCCTTTTTTCGGATACAGGCTTGGGAAAGTCATCCAAAGGTTGAGCTGATCCGTCAAAAATTCTTCCCAGCATGTCTATACTAACCTCCATTTTCATGGTCTCTCCTAAAAAGGTAGCTTCCGCTTCTTCAAGCTCCATTCCCCTGGTTTCTTCAAACATCTGAACCAAAGCTTTTCCTTTGGAGGCCTCCAGAACTCTTCCCATTCTCTCCTCTCCTTTAGGAAGCTTTACTCTGACAAGCTCCTCGTACTTTAGTTTTTTTACCCCCTCGATTAAAACCAGGGAGCCCACTATTTCTTTTAGTCCTTTATAAGTTATGGCCATATTATTGGTATTTTAACTGAGCAATTTTTTTCTTTTCCGGTGAGTCTAATACTTTTTCCGTATCTTCTCCCTCATCCAGCGCCCTTTCGGCATTCTGATAAAAATCAATAATCGCTTTTAGAATATTAGCTTGTTTTTCTAAAGATGAATAAGTGTCAGACGGATCAAAAGCGTTTTGCATAAGAAAATCCTCTCTTATAACCTTAGCTGTTTCCATAACCAGTTTATCTTTTCCCGAAAGAGCCTCAAATCCAACCAGTCGAACTATCTCCTCCAGTCCGGCTTCTTTGGAAAGTATTCTCATCGCTTCGGCTCTGTTTTTTCTAAACTCTTCTCCCAATTCTTTGTCTAGGTATGAAGAAAGATCATCGGTATAAAGAGAGTAACTGTTAAGCCAGCTGATAGCCGGGAAGTGACGGGCATTGGCCAAATCATCTTCCAAACTCCAAAAGACCTTGGTTGTTCTTAGAGTATTTTGAGTTACCGGCTCGGAAAGATCTCCTCCCGGAGGAGAAACAGCTCCAATAACGGTTAAAGATCCTTCTCTTTCTTCTCCTGACAGACATTTAACATAGCCGGCTCTTTCATAAAAGGCGGCTATTCTCGATCCCAGATAAGCCGGATATCCTTCTTCTCCGGGCATCTCTTCCAGTCTAGCTGACATCTCTCTTAGAGCTTCGGCCCATCTTGAGGTTGAGTCAGCCATAAGAGCTACCTTATAACCCATATCTCTAAAGTATTCTCCAATGGTAATTCCGGTATAGACCGAAGCTTCTCTGGCCGCTACCGGCATATTGGATGTATTGGCAATAAGAACGGTTCTCTCCATTAAGGAGTTACCCGTTTTAGGGTCTTCCAGTTCGGGAAATTCTTTTAGTACATCGGTCATCTCGTTTCCTCTCTCTCCACATCCGATAAAGATAATAACATCGGCATCAGACCACTTGGCCAGTTGATGTTGGACTACCGTTTTACCCGATCCGAAAGGTCCGGGGATACTGGCCGCTCCTCCTTTGGCCACCGGGAAAAAGGTATCAATAACTCTTTGTCCGGTAATAAGAGGTTCTTTGGGGAGTAGCTTGGCTTTGGTCGGTCGAGGACCTCTAATTGGCCAAACTTGAGTCATTTTTAATTCCTTCTCTCCTTCTTTGGTTTTTATTTTTATTACCGTATCTTTAATAGTACTCTTTCCTTCCTTTACTAAAACTACCTCCCCTTCTTTTATATAAGGAGGAAGCATTATTTTATGAGTTAGAGATTTGGTCTCCTTAACTTCTCCCAAAATATCCCCAGAAACCACCTTATCTCCTTTCTTTACCTTAGAAGTAAAATCCCACTTCTTTTCTTCATCCAAAGCGGGAACTTCTATTCCTCGAGTAATAAAATCCCCGGCTTCCTTATAAATAGCATTAAGTGGTCTCTGAATTCCGTCATAAATTGAACCCAGTAGTCCGGGACCAAGAACCACCGAAAGCTGATTACCGGTTCTTTGGACCGGTTCTCCGGGACCGATTCCGGCCGTCTCCTCATATACCTGAATGGAAGCGGTTCCTCCTCTCATTTCAATAATTTCTCCCGAGAGTCTTTCCTCTCCTACCCTGACCACTTCATATATTTCCGCACCCTCCATTCCCGTGGCGACTACCAGAGGTCCGGAAACTTTTTCAATTATTCCTTCTTTATTCATATTTATTTTTTTATTTTGATTCTAAAAATTGACCGGAAACCGCTCCTCCCAAAGCTCTTTCCACCTGTTTTTCCAAAGCTTCTTTTCCTTCCTTTTTCTTAATTCCCGGAAGGGAAACCACTCCTTCCTCTCCTTGGAAAAGAATGTCTTCGGTGGTAAAGATAAGGGAAAGGCCTTCCTCTTTAATTTTTTTAATTATCTCTTTGGCTTCCTTTCCATTTTCAGCCTCAAAACAAGCACAACCCATCAGTCTAAAGGACTGATAGTAACTTTTGGGACCAATAAAAGCTATTTTGTTCATAAAGCTCTAATATTTGATATTACTTCTTTTAGTTGAGAAACGGTAAGCCCGGCTTCCTTCCCTCTTATAATAGCCCTGATAGTTTTTTCCGCTATCCATTTTTGAAGAAAGTAGGCCAGTATGGGGGAAAGTCCTTCATTTTTCTTTCGATTTTCTAAAATAAAACTCTTCTCTAAATCTCTTAACTTTTCCTCTCTTTCTTCTTTAGAGAAGGTTTTTAATACTTTTAGATAATTTTCAACAAACTCTTTTACTTCCTTTTCCCCGTAATCCCTTATTTTCTCCAAATAAATTTCAGTCAGATGATCGTCTCTTTTTTCCTTATCCTTAATTTTGGAGAGCTTCTCTATAATCTCGGAAAAATCTTCCTTTAACTGTTTTTCCCCTTTTCCGGAAGGAAGATAATCCTCTCTTCCTTTTAGAAAAAGTCTCAAATTGGTAAAGCTGTCTTTTAGAAGGTAAAGCTCGGCCAGAAGGGAAAAGCCCATCTTAAAAAGATCATCCCTAAAAGACATTTTCTCTTTTAGAATAATCTCTTCTAAATCTTTACTATCCAAGGCATGTACTCCATAGTCGGTATCTTGGAGTATCTGAAGAGCGGAAAGATGATCTTTGCTTCCCATCATCCGCTCAAAATCAGTCTTATCGGCAATATGCTTTTCCCGGGCATCCAAATAAGAATTTAAAAAAAGATATTTCATAGGATTTGAGCCGCTTTCTCTTCTATCTTTTCTTTAAGAATGTCTTCTAAAGTAACTTTTAAAGTCCATCCTTTTCCTTTAAAGATTAGCCCTTCCTTAAAATCAAGCTCTTTTTCCTTAATCTCTCCTCTGACTTTAGCTTTTTCAAGAACCTTTTGAGCCTCTTTCTTTTTTCCCAAAGGAACTAAAATTTCCACTCCTTCATCCAAAAGATCTTTATTTTCTTTTAAAAAGGGAAGGAAAATTTCAGCTTTTTTATCTTTGTCTATCTTTTCCAAATCCTTTAAAATCTTATCCTTAGCTTCTTCCACCAGTGACTTTTTAAGTTCAAGTCTTTCCATCTTAAGAGAGAAAGACTTTTCTCTTTCTTTTTCCAGAAGAGCTTTTTCTTTTGCCTTTTTAAGCTCTTCTTTCAGCTCTTCTTCCAGTCTTTCCATCTCTTCCTTTCCTCTTTCCTCCATATCTTCTAAGGTTTTTTCATGATTTGCCTTCTCCCGAGCTTTCTCTCTTTTTGCTTGATCTTTAATCTTGGCAATTAAGTCTTCCAAAGGCATAAGCTTATACACTTATTCCGTTTAGAATAAGGATGGTTAAAAGAAGGGCGATAACGGCATAAGTTTCCACCATAGCCGAAAGAATAATGGCCTTTCCGGCTTCCTCGGGCTTTTTAGCCAAGGTAGAAATACCGGCAACCGATACCTTCCCTTGCATAATAGCCGAAATGATTCCGGCAAAGGTAATGGGGATACAAGCCATAAGAATTTGCCACCCCGTCTGTGAAGTAATGGTTAAAGCTTCTTCTCCAAAGAAACCGATTTGTTGTAAAACCAAAACGGCAGCCAGGAATCCGTAAATTCCTTGGGTTCCCGGAAGAACCTGAAGAAGAAGAGCTTTTCCGAATTTCTCCGGCTCCTCGGAAATCAATCCGGAAGCGGATCTCCCTACTTGCGAGAGAGCGATAGCGGAACCGATACAGGGTAAAGTTACCACCAGTCCGGCTCCTAAAATTGAAAGTATTGTTCCTATTTCCATATTTTTTATTTAATAATTTCTACAAAACGACCTTGTTTGGAAAGGGGTTTTATCTTTTCTCCTCCCCCTTCCATGAATTTGGAAAAAAATTCCACAAATTGAAGACGAGCCGAATGAATAAAGCTACTTAGGGCATTTATTCCCAAGTTAGCACTATGACCGAAAACCAAAATTATTCCGGCCAAGGCAAAGTTCAATCCGGCCACGGGAATCATCTCCATGGAAATTTCAGCAATCATATTGATTGTCATGGCAATGATTCCGGTAGCAAGACCGAGAGCTAAAAGTCGAGAGTAAGAAAGAACGTCACTAAAATAACCGATTAAATTATAGAGAGACCCGAAACCTCCCGAAAGACGGGAAATAAGACCTTTATTCTTACTGAAAATAATATTAAGTCCCATCATTAAAATTATGGAAGCGATAAGAACGGCCATCTCTCCGGTAAGGAAGAATAATCCCAGTCCCAGAAAAAAGGCTAAAGCTCCTCCTTTATCTCCCAAAGCTATTTCTTTTTCTCCTTCTTTCAGGTTCCAAAAGAATCCGATTAAAATTCCGACAAAGATTTGAATTATTCCCAAAACGGAAACCAAAAGAAGAACTTCAATGGGATCATCCATAGGATCAACTATTCTAAGTCCTTGAAAAACTTCCGTTCCAAAGACCGTTCCGGTAAGAATTCCGGCTATTATGGTAAAAGCTCCCGATATGATAAAGAGATTAAAGAAATTTTTAGCTCCTTCAAGTTTTCTCTTCATTAGAAAAGAGAAAATTAAAAGAAGAAGTCCGTATCCGGCATCAGAAAGTGCCAGCCCAAAGGCCACCGCAAAAAAGGGAGCTAGGAAAGGAGTGGGATCGGGTTCATCGGATTTGGGAGCTCCATAAACTCCGGTAACCACTTCAAAACTTTGCATTAGTCCCTGATTTTCAATAAAAACGGGCGGACTCTCTCCCTCTTCTATCTCCACTTCTTCAATTAAAAAGTAAGGAGTAATCTCTTTTAAAATATTATTTAGTTTCTCTCCTTCTCCTCCCTTTAGCCAGACCCTTAGACAAAAATAGTTTCTGGTCTCTATTCCTTTCTCCAAAGCTTCTATCTTTTCCATCTCCCAAGTATAGAAATCACTAAGTGCCTCGAATTTATAGAGCTCTTTAGCTAACTCCTTGGCCTTTTCTTTAGCTTTTTCTTCCTTTTTAGTTAATTCTTTCAACTCTTCTCTTTTTTCCTCTAAAAGGTCTTTAGGGGATCTGTTCCAAAAAAGTTCTTCTCTCTTAGCTCCGGTACTCTCCATTATCTCGGGGAATTTATCTTCTTCTTTGGGATAAATTACGTAAAACCCTTTCTCTTTCATTTCCTCCTCTCCTCCCCATTCGATATAAAAGAAGATGCTCTCTTCTTTTAAATTATTTAAAAGTTCTTCTTTTCTATCGGACTTAATGGATCCGATAAAAATATTAAAGTTATCCAGTTCTTCCAAATTAATCAAAGATATTCCGGAAAATTTGGATAGCTCCTTAATTTCTCTCTTCAATGACTCTCTTCTTGAGCTTATCCTGTTTAACTCAGTTTCAATTTTTTGACACTCTTCAACAAATTCCTTTATGGTGGGTGAATTGGAGAGGTTTATAAGCTCCTCCAACTTGTATTTTTTCTTCTCGGGAGCAAAACTATCTATTAGACTTTTCAAAAAGCCTTCCTTTTCTTTGAAGTTAAAAAGAAAACTTCTGACAAATTTCATTTCCGCCAGAAGTAAATCCAATTTCTCCTTAAGCTCACTCTCTTTCTTTTCCTCTTCTAAGGAAATAATTTGGATTATCTCTTGAAGCTGTAATTTCTCCAGTATTTCCTCTGACTTTTCCTTGGGAGCGATAATTTCCAATTTTTGAGCCGGAAAATTCATAGAAGACTTTCAATTACCTCTTTGGATAACTTATCCAAATTATCTTTATAATTCTTCTCTATTTTCTCCTTTTCTTCCTTATGTTTTTTTAAAAGCTCTTCTTCTTTTTCCTTCCACCTTTCTTCTATCTCCAAAGAATTCATCTTCTTCCGATACTCTTCTCTTAGCTTTTCTTTTCTTTCTTCTAAAGAAAGCTCTTTCTCTTTTATTTCTTTTTCCAATCCCTCTTTAAAGTCGTTTAATTCTTTCTTGGCTTTCTCTTCCTCCTTTTTAATTTTTTCCAAAGAATGAGACATGAAATTAGTAAATTTTTGGGATAATATCAATTTAACAGAGTAAACCTTAACACTTGGAAAAGCAAAAGTCAAGGACTTTTTCAAATCCCTTTATTTTTTTTCAAAAAATGTTATAGTAAAAAAAGAACCTTGAAAAAGGAGGTGGGATTATGAAAACGAAAGAGGATCTTATCGACTTTCTAATAGATTGTCTAATAGAAGCATCCTGGAAGAGCAAGCTAGGAAGAAAGTTAATTCAGGCGGGGGAAATAAGGCTGACTCCCGAAAGAGTGGAAGAGTTGCGTCAAAAACTATTTGAGATACTAACTTTTATAGAAGATAAAGACAGGATAATCATCCCTATAGGAACTTTAAGAGATGATGACGGAGTAGATTTCTTTATGAACGAGACCTTGCACTTCTACTTTTTTCTTATCTATGAGGGAAAGTTCCGGATAATGATCTCTCAACATCTTAATCCCTCCATGATAAAAAAAGGAAATCTGATGGATGAAAAGAGAACGGAAAATATTCTGGTTTCTTTTCTAAGCTACACTCAAAAGAATCCAGAAATAGTCAGTGATGAATTGAAAGTGATTAACAGTACTCTAAAAGAAGGCTAAAAAAAGCCTTCTTTTTTTATAACCCCTCTGCAAATTCCCGGGCTTTCCTAAAATCCTCTTCATTTGGTCTTCCTTTATTTACCCCTCCGATATACTTAAGAGGACCAAAGGTATCATGTCCAAGACAATTAAATTCCCCTACTACTTGAAACCCTTTCTTTTTTAGTAATTTTCTAAAGTGACTATGTGATCTGTTTAAAAGAATATTCTCCCCTATTCCACTGGTTGAGAAAATAAAAGCTTTCTTTTCTTTAACCTGAGGAAGATTTTTAACCAAGTTAATCATCCTCTTATGAAATTTTGCTAGATAAACCCCGGAACCAAAACCGATGAGGTCATATTTTTCTATTTCTTCTTTTTTTACTTTAAAAAAGGGAATTACTTTAGCATCTAAAGAATTACCCATTTCTTGAGCTATTTTTTCCGTATTTTTTTTATGAATAGATGCGTAAATAATTAAAATAGACATTTTGATAAAAAAGGGACAATTTAATGTCCCTTTTAGTAAAATTAATCCCTTTTAGTCATTTCCTCCATCTCTTTGAGGATTTGAGATTTTCCTCTTCCCAGTTTCTTCTGAGCCTCTTTGGAGATGGGATGATCTATCTCTAGATATCTGATGATAAACTCTAGACTTTCTTCATCAATGTGTCCTCCACTAATCCTTTCCCAAGCTTCTCTTTGTATCTCTTCCAGGTCTTTAGTTAAAACAACAATTTCCACAACTTCTTCTTTGGAAAGATACTTCTTTTTTAGCTGATTCCAGGCCATCTCTCTTATTCTCCGGTCCATGTTAGGTCTGTAGAGAATTGAGCAAAGCTCTCGATTAGTGGGATCCTGCTCTAAGTACTCTTCCCAAAGATCCTCCAAGGTTCTTATGGGCATGGACTTCACCTCCTCTCTTAAAATGAACTGTCTATACTCTATCTATTTTTTTCTTTTTGTCAAATAAAATCCGAGAAATATCTCGGGTAATTTTGCAGGGAGTAGTGAACGATGTTAGAACTGTTTTAGAGAAAAATGGAGAATATGTTTACATTTCAGATTTGAGAGAGTTAGCGGGGAAATAACTACTTTGCATTCTACAATATTGGTTTATAGCTTAAATACAAGGAGCTCCCCAGTCGGGTTGGAGATGATCTTGACCTTCAAATCCTGCTCCGTCATCAAAATTCCATGGTTTATCTTCAATAAGCTCTACACACCAGCCACTTATATCTCGATTAAAAGCGGCTGCGTTTCTGAACATCGAACTCATATTAGTAACAGAAGAAGTGTTCCACTCATCAAGGGGCTGGTCAAAAGAAGTTGCGCCCCAAAACATATCATTCATAAGAGTTACAGAGGAGGTGTTCCAACTATTAAGGGGTTGATCAAAAGAAGTTGCACCATCAAACATTGCATACATATACAAGACATTAGAAGTATCCCAGCCACTTATGTCCTGATTGAAATCACTTCCATAAAACATCTGTGTCATATCTTCAAGACTTGAAACATCCCACTCATCAAGGGACTGATCAAAGGTAGTATTTCTAAACATGAAACTCATATCTACAACACCTGAGACATCCCAATCATTTAGTGGCTGGTCAAAAGAGGAAGCTCCCCAAAACATTCCGTGCATTTCTAGAACATTAGAGGTATTCCAATTATTGATTGGCTGATCAAAATCATGAGCATGATAAAACATACCACCTATATTTACAACGCTAGAAGTATCCCAGCTACTTATATCCTGATTAAAATTTGAAGCATAAGAAAACATGCTCGCCATGTCAGTAATATTTCCAGAAGCTTCATCAAAAAAGTCAGGAGCTGAAAATGATTCCAGTTCTATACCTCTAAACATATTTCTAGCACTAGTTAAACCAAAATTAGCTGAAATAGGTTGAGGAATATCATGAAGCATTTCTGGAATTCCTTGGAATGGAAAACTTGGCCCACTAAAAGAAACTAAACTAGCTGAACCTTCTAGTGTAACAGTATAGATTCCTTCAGAGTCGTAATTATGAGAGACATAGTCACTTCCCGAAAAGCTTCCTATCTCTTCATCTCCCCAGTCTACTATGAAGTTGGCATCTTCCGTGTAAAAGATATATTCAGCTCCTCCAAGAGGAATATTAACTTCAAAGACAAATAGTCCTACTCCTACGGGTTTGGTTTCAAAGTTAGCTACAAGGGTTATTCCTTTTGTAGTTAGTTGTATATAGTAACCGGTAGAGTCATCTTGATTAATGTCTTTTTGAGGATCAACAGGTATTGTACTTATATACCCTCCTGTAACAAGAGTTGATAAATCAAGTAAGTCTCCACATACTACTCCTTCTTTGTTTGTATTACATATCTCATAGGTTCCAATTGAAATATTTAAGTCTCCCCATCCTCCCAGTTTATCCACTTGATAGGCTATTAGAGCATTGTTTAATGCTCTTAGGTGTCTTTCTCTTGTAGCGTCTCTTGCCTGAGCAAACCTTTCTGCAGGACTGAGTCCTACAATTAAAGCTGCTGCAAGGATTGCTATTATACCTATTACTATTAGTAGTTCTATTAGGGTGAATCCTTTTTTCATTAAGTTATGGGAAGGATGTTCCCGGGAGTGTGTGTTTGTTTGTAAATTTTATACTCATTTCTTTAAAAATACAATAGAAAAACCGAGATAGTCTCGGCTTTTACCTTAGTTTGCAGGGGTGGCAGGACTCGAACCTGCAACCTGAGGTTTTGGAGACCTCCGCTCTGGCCAGTTAGAGCTACACCCCCAAAGTAAGAGCTATCTTACTTTAGCTGAATGCTCGGTGTGTTTCTTGCAAAAACGGCAATATTTTTTAGGTTTTAAATTATCTATTTCCACCGTCTTTCCTTTCGGTTTGGAAACAAAATAGTTGCCTCTCTTGCACTGACTACACTCCATCTTAATGAATGGTCTTCTTGTTCTGACAGCCATATTTTTTTAATTAATCTTTGAGCCGAGACCGGGACTTGAACCCGGGACCCCTTCCTTACCATGGAAGTGCTCTACCGCTGAGCTATCTCGGCTTAATGGTGGGCCGGGAGGGATTCGAACCCCCGAAGGCTGATGCCAGCAGATTTACAGTCTGCCCCCGTTGGCCACTTGGGTACCGACCCGGAAATCAACGGTATTATAGCACAAATTTTTTCTCTATCAATACAAAGTATCCTTATTTCTAAGTTTTCTATGATAACTTAGAGCAAACCGATGAGCTTCATCTCTTACTTTTATAAGGTTCTTTTTTTCAACTCCTTGGGGTATTTCTCCGATAAACTCATCCTTCTTTCTATCTTTCCCTTTAGCTATCCCCACTACCGGAACTTTCTCTTTTATAATCTCTTTAGCCGCTTTCACCTGTCCCTTTCCTCCGTCAATCAGGATAAGATCGGGAAGAGGCCAGTCCTTATGACTTAATCTTCTTTTTAAAACCTCTCTAATCATGGCTAAATCATCTATTCCCTCAACTTCCTTTATCTTAAATCTTTTATAGTCTCCTTTTATGGGCATGTATCCTTGGAAGACCACCATACTACCTACCGCCCACTTTCCGAAGATATTGGAAATATCGTATCCTTCTATTCTCTTTTCCCCCTCTCCTTTGTGATAACCGATAAGGTGAGTGTCGTATATATGAGAAAGAGCCTTTATTTGTCTTTTCAGTTTCTCCGCCTCTTCAAACTTTAGAGACTGACTTTTCTTTTCCATCTCTTTTTTTAAATCTCTAAGGATTTGTTTTTTCTTTCCCTTAAAAAGAAGTTTTATGTTCCTTATATCCCTCCTGTATTCTCTTTTATCTATTTTTTCAACACAAGTCCCCGGACAAAGTCCTATCTGAGCTTCCAGGCAAGGTCTTTTCATTTTTCCAATTTTGTTTTCCGGGTGACTGTTATAGGGAAAGATTTTTCTAATAACTCTGAGAGCTTCTCTTATTGAAGAGGAAAAGATGAAAGGTCCAAATATTTCTTTAAAATCCCTTTCCCTTCCTTCTATATCCTTTCCTCTTAAAAGAAGGACTCTTTCATACTCTTCTTTGGTAATTACTACAAAAAGAAAGCTTCGGTCATCTTTTTCTTTTATGTTATAAACAGGGCGATGTTTTTTAATCAGATCAGCTTCCAATATGAGAGCTTCTATTATTGTCTCGGTTACTTTAAAATTAACCTCACTTGTTTCTTCTTTTATTCTTTTAACCTTAGGAGAAACTTTTTCCAAAAAATAGCTGGTTACTCTTTTTTTCAGATTAGCCGCCTTTCCGATATAAATAACCTCTCCTTTTTTGTTATGGAAGAGATATACTCCGGGAGACTGAGGTATTTTTTTTAAATTCATATTACATTACTTTTCTTAAATACTCTCCCGTTAAGCTACCTCCCTTTCTTTTCACTTCTTCCGGGGTTCCGATAATTACTATCTCTCCTCCTTTATCTCCTCCTCCGGGACCAAAATCGATGATATAATCGGCGTGTTTTATAACCTCTAAGTTGTGTTCAATAATTACCACCGTATTTCCTCTTTCTACCAGACGATCTAAAACTTCCAAAAGCTTTCTAACATCTTCATAGTGAAGCCCTACGGTAGGTTCATCCAAAAGATAAAGGGTTTTTCTGGTATCTTTTTTAGCCAGTTCGGCGGCCAGTTTTATTCTTTGAGCTTCTCCTCCCGAAAGAGAAGGAGATCCTTGTCCTAAAGTAAGATAACCTAGGCCAACGTCAAAGAGAATCTTTAACTTTCTATATATCCAGGGAGTATCTTTAAAGAAGTTCATTCCCTCTTCAATAGTCATCTCCAAGATTTGATAGATATCTTTTCCTCTGTACTTTATCTCCAAGGTTTCTTGGTCAAATCTCTTTCCCTGACAAATATCACAAATAACTTCCACGGTAGGTAAAAAGTGCATTTCCACAAGGAGATGTCCATAACCTCGGCAATGCTCACACCTTCCCCCGGGAGTATTAAAGCTAAACCTTCCCCTACCCCATCCTCTCATTTTGGCTTCTTCAGTCCAAGAAAAAAGATCTCTTATATCCGTCCAAGCTCCCACATAGGTAACCGGGGTGGAACGAGGAGTTCTTCCGATGGGAGACTGATCAATATTTACCACTTTATCGACATACTCCAGTCCCTTGATATCTTTTACCTTTCCCGGCTCAGCCTTACTTCCGTAAATTTTTTGGGAGGCAAACTTAAAAAGGGTCTGATAGAGAAAACTACTCTTTCCCGAACCGGAAACTCCGGTAATAGCCACCATTCTTCTTAAAGGAAGATCAACATTTATATTCTTCAAATTATTCTCGGAAGCCCCCCTTACTTTTATCTTGGGAGTGGTCTTATCCACCTTCCTTCTTCTTTCAGGAAGAGGAATCTCTTTTTCTTTCCTTAAATATTTTAGAGTAAGTGAATCTTTACTTTTATCCTTTAAAAGTTTGGGCATTTCTCCGGAAGCTACAATCTCTCCTCCATGAATTCCCGCTCCCGGTCCAAAATCAACCAAATAATCTGAAGAAAGAATAGTTCCTTCATCATGCTCTACCACAATTATGGTATTTCCTAAGTCTCTTAATTTTTTAAGTGTATTAACCAGTCTGTAGTTATCGTGTTGATGTAGTCCTATGGTGGGTTCATCGAGGATATAGAGGGTTCCTACCAAACCCGAACCTATCTGAGAAGCCAGCCTTATTCTCTGAGCCTCTCCTCCCGAAAGTGTTCCCGCTTTTCTGTCTAATCCCAGATAATCCAGACCTACTTCTTCTAAAAATTTTATTCTCTGCTTTATCTCTCTTAAAGGTGCCTTAACGATAATCTTTTGATTTTCAGTCAGTCCTTCTTCTAAATCGGAAAAAAACTCGGAAGCCTCTTTTACCGTAAAAGAAGTTACCTCCACTATATTCTTTCCCTTAAGAAGGACACTGAGTGCTTCCGGTCTCAGTCTCTTTCCCTGACAGACAGGACAAGGTTTTTCCGAATTTCTGCTCTCTAGACCGAGTCCCCGACATTCCGGACATGCCCCGTAAGGACTATTAAAAGAGAAAAGTCTGGGCTCTATGGCCGGATAAGCAAAATTATCATAAGGACAAGACAGTCTTTGGGAAAATATCTTCTCTTTTCCTTCTTTAGGAAGAAGGAGAGTTAAAAATCCGTTCCCCTTTAAAAGAGCAGTTTCCACCGCCTCAAAGAGACGGGTTCGATTCTCTTTATCTTTAAAATCAATTTGAGCCGGGATTCTATCGACCACCACCGATATGTCATGAGTCTTGTATCTTTCCATTACTATCCTATCTCTTAGAGAATGAAATTTCCCATCAATCTGAACTTCCCTGAATCCGTCATTAAGTAGATTATAGAGAAGCTGGTAATACTCCCCCTTTCTCCCTCTTACTACCTGAGCCATAATAACAAGCTCCTCTTCTTTTGAGGAGAGTTTGATAATGGAGTCAGTGATTTGTTCACTACTTAAAGGCTGAATCTCTCTTTTACACTTAGGACAATAAGGAATTCCGGCACTGGAAAAAATAACCCTTAAAAAGTCATATATTTCCGTTACCGTAGCCACTATGGAACGAGGATTTCTTGAACCGGCTTTTTGGTCAATTGAAATAGCCGGAGAGAGTCCTTCAATATTTTCTACATCCGGTTTGCTCATCTTGGTTAAAAACTGACGAGCGTAAGAAGAAAGAGACTCCACATACCTCCTTTGCCCTTCGGCAAATACGGTATCAAAAGCCAAAGAAGTTTTCCCCGAACCGGAAACTCCGGTAAAGACGGTCATCTTGTCCCTGGGAATTTCCAAATCAATCCCCTTCAGGTTATGTTCTCTAGCCCCTTTTATTTTAATTACTTTACTCATAAAGCTAAAAGATACCCCTTTTTGGTCTATAGGGGGTAACTGAGAGAATAATACTATCTTTTTCAAAAAAAACAAACGAGGCATCAAAATGCCCCTTTGTTTTCTCCTTTTTCTCCTTTAGAAGTAGATTACTCCCAGAAGGATAAGAATGGAGATAAAAAGGATTATGAGAAGAATTGTTTTAGTTTTGTTCATGATTAATCCTTTACCTTTTAACACTATAGCGCATCTTTTAAAAAAAGAAAAGTTTTACTTTTTAGAAAGATCTTTTTTAAGAGCGGCTACTTCATCTCTAAGTAAAGCGGCTAATTCAAAGTTTAAATCTTTAGCCGCCTTGTGCATCTCTTTTTCTTTTTCCTTAATTAACTTTTCAATTGACTTTTTATCCTTAGGGAGAGGTTTCATTTCTAAATTAAGAATATCTTCCAGAGGAACGATATCCCCTATCTTCTTCTTTATCGTCTGAGGAATAATATTATGCCTTTTATTATAGTCAATCTGAATCTTTCTCCTTCTTTCCGTCTCTTCTAAAGCTCTCTTTATTGATCCGGTCATCTTATCGGCATAAATTAAAACTTCTCCGTTAATATTTCGAGCCGCTCTTCCGATAGTCTGAATTAAAGAAGTTTCACTACGTAAAAATCCTTCATTATCGGCATCCATTATGGCTACCAGAGAAACCTCCGGAAGATCTAGTCCTTCTCTTAAAAGGTTAACTCCCACAACCACATCAATCTTACCTCTTCTTAGATTGGTTAAAATCTTTATCCTTTCAAAAGAATCTATGTCACTATGAAGATAGGTCAATTTAATTCTTTCTTCCTTTTCCAAATAGTCAGCTAAATCTTCAGCCATTTTTTTAGTTAAGGTGGTAACCAAAGCCCTCTCTCCTTTTTTAACTCTGTCTTTTATTTTCCCAATAAGATGATTTACCTGGTTTTTAGCCGGATGAACTTCCACTTTGGGGTCAATAAGTCCGGTCGGTCTTATAACCTGCTCTACAATTTGCTGGCTCTTCTTTCTCTCATATTCAGCCGGGGTAGCCGAAACATAAATAGCTTGACCGACTCTTTCTTCAAACTCATTAAAAGCCAAGGGGCGATTATCTATAGCCGAAGGAAGACGGAAGCCGTATTCAATAAGGTTTTCCTTTCGGGATTTATTTCCAAAATACATCCCCCCTATTTGAGGAATGGTAATATGTGACTCATCAATAACGGTAAGAAAATCTTTATCAAAGTAATCCAAAAGAGAAGCCGGAGCTTGACCGGGAGCTCTTCCTGAAAGATGTCGAGAGTAATTTTCTATTCCATGACAATATCCGAGCTCTCTTATCATAGCTAAATCCTCCTTGGTTCTTTGTTCTATCCTTTCAGCTTCCAGCAGCTTACCTTCCTTTTCAAAATATTTTATCCTCTCTTCAAGTTCTCTCTCTATATCCCTTAACGCTCTTTCCCTTTCTCCTTTTTCAGAAAGAAAATGACGAGAGGGAGAGATAAATATCTCTTCAAGTTCCTTACTTTCTCCCGGGATAAATCCCTTTAGTGGATCCACTTGAAATATTCTCTCAATCTTTCCCTCCTTTATTTCCAAGTCATAGATAAAATCTTCATTGGGAGGCATTATTTGAATAACATCTCCCCTAACTCTAAACTTCCCCTTAGAAAGAACTGAGGGAGTCCTTTCAAGCTGCATAAAGATTAACTTCCTTTTAATCTCTTCTTTTTCTACTTTTTCTCCTTTTTTAAGGGAAAGAATGTTTTTTTCATAACTCTTGGGAAGACCCAGGTCATAGATACAGGAAACCGATGCCACTACAACGACGTCTCTCCTGGTTAAAAGAGCGGTGGTGGCTTGATGGCGTAATCTATCAATTTCTTCATTTATTAGAGCTTCTTTTTGGATATAGGTATCGGTTGATTTAAGGTAAGCCTCCGGTTGATAATAGTCATAATAGGAGACAAAATAGTGAACCGAATTTTCAGGAAAAAACTCTCTAAACTCATTACAAAGTTGAGCGGCCAATGTCTTATTATGACTTATTACCAAGGTAGGTCTTTGAACTTTTTCTATTACGTTTGCAATGGTAAAAGTTTTCCCTGAACCGGTCACTCCCAAAAGCGTCTGGTCGGAAAAATCTTTCTTTAGACCTTCGGTAAGACCTTTTATGGCCTTAGGCTGGTCTCCTGTGGGTTTGTAATCTGAGGTTAATTTTAACTTTTTCATAAACTAAACCGCCTTCTAAAAGAGGCGGTGGAATTATAACTTAAAAGAGGTTTATTTCAATCCTTTTAATTTCCCCGAACACATCAAACTATTCAACACACTCTCCCTCATGACAAGCTCCGGGACATACTATATTTTCATATTCAGTATGAGAAACACATTCTCCCTCTTCACACTGGTACTCTTCTCTATGTCTCACTCTCTCATTATCAATACAGTACCAATCCGACCAGTCGGTCTGATCAGGACAATGAGCTTGAAAAAGGCATTCAAGGCTAAAAACCCACTCCTTGGTAGCTGCCTTCTCTTCCATTATCTCTAAGCGGCCTCCAATATCTAAAGCTCCTTCTTTATGCTGAGGAATATCAGCGGTAGTTATCGGTCCGGGGTCATCACCTCCCGGAGGTGATTGAGTGGGATATTGCCAATCTCCAAAGACTAAAAATCCAAATAGAAGAAGAGAAAGTGTTACTACCGATATTAAAATTTTTTTTCTTAATTCCATAATTAGTATCCAAGCTCTCTTCTTAATTCCTCCAAAGCCTCTCTTTGTTTTATTATCTCCTCTTCAGAAGGAGGAACATATCCGGCTTCTTGTCTAAGTCTTTCCAGTTCCTTAGCTTGTCTATTTTCTTCTTTTTCCTCTTCTTTTTCTTCTTCTAGAATATAGTCTTCTTCTGGAATTTCCGGTTCTCTATTTAATAAAAAAAAGAAGCCCAGTGAAAGACTTACCACTAAAACTATGCCACCAATAATTATCACTTTTTTAGGCATAATTTAAATCTTTATTAAGTATAGATTAATTATTCTTTCTTTCAAGTGTTTTAGAGTTAATTATTTTATAAATCTCTCCTATCCAAAGAACCAGAGAAGAAAGAGCGAAAATACCGATAATTTCAAGTGCACTCAAAGATTTGAAATGAAAGATATTTTGAAAGAAGGGAATTTCAATAACGGCTATCTGTAAAATAAAAGCTAAAATAAGAGCGATGATGATATAGCGGTTGGAGAAGAATCCTATTTTAAATACGGAATTTTTAATCGATCTCATGTTAAGAGAGTTGAAAAGCTGAGTAAAAGCCATTACCGTAAAGGCTCCCGTTCTGGCTTTTTCAAGCCCCCCGTTTTCAAAGAAAAGCTGAAAGATAAAAAGAGTGGAAAGAGCCATAATTATGGTCATAAGAATAAAGAAAGGGATAATCTCTAAGGAAAGAATATTTTCTTTCTTATCCCTGGGAGGTTGTTTTAAAATATCACTATGACCCGGTTCAGCCGCTAAAGGAAAACCTACCGCACCATCGGTAACCAAATTAAGCCAAAGAATTTGAGTCGGGAGAAGTGGTAAGGGAAGTCCGATAGCCATAGAGCTTACCAAAGTGGCTATTTCGGCAAAATTGGTGGTAATTAAAAAGGAGCTGGTTTGTCTGGTGTTTGTAAAAACTATTCTCCCCTCTTCTACCGCAGCAATGATGGAAGAAAAGTTATCATCAGCCAAAACTATTTCTCCCGCTTCTTTGGTAACATCGGTTCCGGTAATTCCCATCGCTACTCCGATATCAGCTTGTCTTACCGCCGGAGCGTCATTAACTCCGTCTCCCGTCATAGCCACTATCGCTCCTTCTTCTTGAAGAGTTTTGGCTATTTTTAGCTTCATGTGAGGAGTTAATCTGGCAAAAATATCTACATTTGTAACCGCTTTTTTAAACTCTCTCTTATTCATTTCTTTTAATTCACTTTCAGTAAAAGCCTCCGGAAAATCTTCCTTTTTTTCCTTAAAAAGTCCGATTTCTTTGGCAATGGCAATAGCCGTTCCTCTGTGATCCCCGGTAGTCATTATGACTCTTATCCCCGCTCTGTGAGCTTTAGCGATAGCCTCTTTCACTTCCACTCTGGGAGGATCCATCATTCCCACCACTCCTACTAGAATAAGGTCTTTGGCCATGGTGGAATTAACTTCTTTTATAGTGTCATCAACTTCTTTGTAAGCTAAAGCGATAGTTCTCATGGCCTCTTCACTCATTTCTTCCACTCTCTTTAACATCTCTTTCCTCTCCGCCTCACCGAGCTTTTTAATCTTTCCTTCTTCTTGGATATAGGAGGAGGCTTTAATAACCGCTTCCGGAGCTCCCACGGTATAGAAGAGTGATTTGCCTTCTTTTTTAGTTAAAGTGGAAAGAGAAGCTCTGTATTTTAACTTGGAATTAAAGGGCATATCGTCAATTTTCTCTTCCTTAGGCTCTTCCATTCCTCCTTTCTTTGAGACAACCACCAAAGCCGCTTCGGTGGGATCTCCTACGGCTAAATATTTTCCTTCCTCTTTGTAAATTCTGGAATTATTACAAATTGAAGCTACTTGAAGAAGTTTTTTAAGATCAGCCTCTTCTAGAGGATTTATTTTTTTCTTTCCTCTGTAAAAATCTCCTTCCGGATTCCATCCTTGCCCGGTTACTTCAATCTCTCTTCCTTTAGGAAAAATTATTCTCCTTACCGTCATTGTATTTTGGGTAAGAGTTCCCGTCTTATCGGTCACTATATGATCGGTTACTCCTAAAGTTTCTGTGGCCGGAAGTCGTCTGATAATAGCGTTTCTTTTAGCCATTCTGGTAGCTCCTATAGCCAAAACCACTACTAAAATAGCGGGAAGTCCTTCCGGTATTCCGGAAACCAAGGCGGCAATGGTAAAGAGAAACATTTCCTGAAATTCAATTCCTCGGAATAAGAATCCAATAAGGAAAATAAGAGCGGCACCCGAAAAGGCAAAAACAGCCATTTGTTTGGCTAAAGTATCAATCTTATCTTCAAAGTGACCACCCTTCTTTTCTACCTCCCCTATATCCTTAGCTATTCTTCCAAAGGCGGTATCTCCTCCGGTAGAAACAACTATTCCTCTGGCCTTTCCCGCAACCGAAAAAGTCCCCATCCAAGCCATATTATCCCTGTCTCCCAAATCGGTCTCTTCATTCATCTTTTTAATTTTTTTCCCAATAGGAGTCGATTCACCGGTTAAGGCCGCTTCCATGGTTCTAAAGTCTTTAACTTTAAATAATCTTAAATCAGCCGGGATTCTATCTCCCTCTTCTATTTCCACAACATCTCCGGGAACCAAGTCTTTAGCCGGTATTTTAAAAAGTTCCCCACCTCTTAAAACCTTAGCGGTAGGAACGATCATTTTCTTTAGAGCTTGAATTGCCTTCTCAGCCTTATACTCCTGAAAAAATCCCATTATAGCGTTTAGAACAATAACCGCCGAGATGACATAAACGTCAATCATTTTACCAAAGAGGAAGGAAATAAGAGCGGCTACAAAAAGCACATAAACCAAACCACTCCTAAATTGTTTTAGAAATATTAAAAAAGGATGGTTCTCTTCTTCATATTCAATACTGTTTTGTCCGTATTTTTCTATCCTTTTCTCTTGCTCTTTTTGAGAAAGACCCTCCTCCAAAGTGGAAAGAGTTTCCATAACCTCCTTTACATCCATTGCATGCCATTTTTTTCTCATATTATCCAATTATTTTTTTCTTTTTTTCCCTCCATTTTTCTATTTTTCCGTGATTCCCCGAAAGAAGAACCGAAGGAACTTTTTTACCTTTAAATTCTTCCGGTCTGGTGTATTGTGGATATTCCACTATACCCCCCTCTCTTATTCTCTCTTCTAAAAAATTTTCATTTCCCAAAACTCCTTTCAAAAGTCTTGAAACACTCTCTACTACCGCCATAGCCGGTATTTCTCCTCCCATAAGAACAAAATTCCCCAAGGAAACCACTTCATCGGCTACTAAACTTTTCACTCTCTCATCAATTCCTTCATATCTTCCACAAATCATGATTAACTGATCTAAAGAAGCATATTCCCCGGCTTTTTTTTGATTAAACTTTTTTCCACGAGGAGAAAAGAGAATAACTTTACTTCTCTTTCCTTCCTCCCTTATCTCCTCCACTGCTCTGTAAATAGGTTCTACCTTTAAGACCATTCCCCCTCCTCCTCCATAAGGAGCTCCGTCAACTGTCTTATGAGGACTTCCGCTCCAATCTCTTAGATTATGAACTTTAAGGTCAATCAGTCCCTTCTCATTAGCTTTAACCAGAAGACTCTCAGAGAAGTAGGAATCAAAGATATCGGGGAAGATGGTTATAATGTCAAATTTCATGGGTAAAATAAAAACGGCACTATATAAATATAGCACCGTTTTTAGAGAATTTACAAATTAAACTAAATTTTGATGTCCTCTAAGCCTTCTTTTTTCTGCCCACCAGAGGAACCTTTTTCCGGTTCTTCAATCTTGAGATTTACTCTGGCCTTGTTCTTCAATCCGATAATTCTTACCAGATTTCTGATGGCTCGAGCAGTAGAACCATCTTTTCCGATTACCTGCCCCATGTCGTCCGGGTGTACTCTCAAAGATAGGAGAACTCCCATCTCATCAACTTTCCTTTCCACCTTAACGGCATCGGGGTTATCTACCAGGTTGGTCACTATGAATTCAAGAAATTCTTGATCGCTAGCTTCTTTAGCCATATTTTTTTCTTTAATGTACCTTCAGTCAATGTAGCCCGACCTTTCACCGGATTCTTTTAGAAAGAACCTTAGAAAGCTACTGACTTTATTCTATCGACCTTACAAGTTATGTCAACCCGGAAAGTATTACTTTTCCGTTTTACTTTCCTCTTCTTTTTCCTCTACTTCTTTCTTGGGTTTATCTTTAGCATCTTCTTTCTTTTCTTCTTCCTTTTTGGGTTCTTTTTTCACCTCTTCTTCTTTTTCCTCTTTCTTATCTTCCTTTACCTCCTTTTCTTTTTCCTCAGCTTTACTTTCTTCCTTCTCCTCTATCTCTTTCTTGGGTTTATCTTTAGCATCTACTTTCTTTTCTTCTTCCTTTTTGGGTTCTTCTTTTACTTCTTCTTTTTCCTCTTTAGTCTTTTCTTCCGCTTCCTCCTCGGGCTTTTCTTTTACCTCTTCTTCCTTTTCTTTTTTAGGCTCCTCTTTAGTTTTTCCTTCAGTATCTTCTTCTACCTCTTCAGATTTCTCTTGAGGTTCTTCTTTAACTTCCTCATCTAAAGACTCTCCTTTTAAGGGAGCATGTGACTTTCTTTTCTTTCCTAGAATAACTCCTTCTCTGACAAATAAGTTATAGACACTATCTGTAGCTTGGGCTCCTTTGTTTATCCACTCTAAAACTCGGTCTTTTTTCAAGTTCAAGTCTTTGGTTAAGGGGTCGTAAGTACCCAACTCCTCCTTAGCCTCTCCTCCGGAAGGAGCATTATCTTTATCGGTAACAACTATTTTATAGAAAGGTTGTCTTTTTCTTCCTACTCTTAAAAATTTAATTTTTATCATTTTTTTTAATCTTAAATTTTTCTTCTAAAGCCATTTGGGCCGCTCTTTCTTCGGCTTCCTTTTTGGATTGCCCGTCTCCGATAGAAAGAAGTTCTTCTCCCAGAAAAACTCCTATCTTAAAGTGTTTCTGGTGATCGGGTCCGTCTTTTTCCAAAACCCGGTAGACAGGAGTTACTCCTCTCTTTTCTTGAGCAATCTCCTGAAGTTCGGATTTGGGATCTTTAAAAAGCTCCAGCTCTATTATCCTGGGAAGCTTTACTAAAAGCTTTTCTTTAATAAATTCTTTAGCCTTTTCATATCCCTGATCCAGATATATAGCTCCGGTTAGCGCTTCAAAGACATCGGCTAAAATATATTGTTTGGCTTTTCCGGCTCCGTTTTGCTCTCCTTTGGAAAGGAGAATAAAATCCAGTATTTTAAGCTCTTTGGCCGTTTTGGAAAGAATTTTAGTATTAACCAAAGCCGCTCTCCAGTTTGTTAAAACTCCTTCCGGGTCTTGGGGGTAATTTTCAAAAAGATACTCGGTGACTATAAGTTCCAGTACGGCATCTCCTAGAAATTCCAATCTTTCGTTATTACCCAATTTAAAATCGGGGTTTTCGTTAAGATAAGACCGATGGCAAAGAGCCTGAAGAAGCAAATCTTTATTTTCAAAATGAACCCCTAAAATCTTTTCTAACTCAAAGGTATTATTCATCCTCTTCTTTTTTATCTTTTTCCTCTTTCATTTCCCGGTATACGGTTCCCAGTACTCCGTTAATAAATTTTCCGGAGCTACTCCCTCCAAAGCTTTTAGCCAGTTCAATAGCTTCATTAATAGCTACTTTAGGGGGAACCTCGTCTTCCTCTCCATAAAGAAGCTCGTAAAGACCGAGACGAAGAACGTTTCGGTCAATGAGAGTAATTTTGTTTATCGGCCATTCCGGAGCGGCTATAGCAATGATTTGATCAATTTTTTTTTGATTTTCCACTACTCCGGAAACAAGCTGGTAAACAAAATCTTTCTCTTTAAAATGGGGGGAGGTTTCCTCTATATTTCTTTTGGCAATATCCTCCCAGCTCCTCTTTTTGTTAAAGAAGTCCCATTCATAAAGCGTTCTTAAACTTATGGAGCGTGCCAGGTGTCTCGATGACATATATTAAGAAGATAAATCTTCCATGTTCAAAGGTTTTTCCGCTCTCTTCTCTTCCATCTCCTTTTCTTTCTCCTTTTTCTCCTTTTTGGTTAAATCTTTCATAACGTCAATAACCTGCCTACCCTTATAGTAACCACAATTGTGACAGACGGTGTGTCTTAGGGTTTTTTCCTTACAATTTTGACAATCGGTAAGGGAAGGTTCCTTTAAGAAGATATGCATTCTCCTCTGGTTTCTTCTTGATTTGGTTTTTCTTTGTTTCGGTACGGCCATATTTTTCCTTTAAAGAAATTAAGCTCTGTTCACTCTACCAGAAAAATAAAATTATGGCAATAGCCGAAAACTCCTCCTGTGAAGTGAACAAGGACCATATTTTTCAATCATCTCCCGATGTTTTTTAGTTCCGTATCCTTTATGTTTACTGAAAAGATAAAGAGGATAGATTTTATCTTTCTTTTCCATATACTTATCTCTCTTTACCTTGGAAATAATGGAAGCTAGAGAACATTCCAATATATCTCTATCGGCTCCGGGAATACTTTTTTGATTTAAGGAAATATTAAGTCTAAAGTTTCCGTCTATTACTACCGGAAGATCAAGATCTAGCTTTTTTATCGCTCTCTCCATAGCTCTTTTTGTCGCCTCTAAAATATTAATTCTATCGATAGTCTCCACCACAGAGAAACTGTAGGCCCATTTTATTTCAGGAGAGCTAATTATCTTTAGATAAATCTCCTCTCTTCTTTTAGCGGTAAGCTTTTTACTGTCTTTTACCTTGTCTTTAAAATCTATCTCCCCTCTCAAATAAACAGCGGCGGCAAAAACCGGACCGGCCAAAGGACCTCTTCCGGCTTCATCAACTCCTATTATCCCGGGGTTTTCTTTTTCTTCCATATCCTATAGAATGAAATCCAGTAAATAATTTGTAAATGAAATTTACCCATCTACACGTCCACTCTCACTATAGCATTTTAGACGGCCTCCCAAAAATAGGAGATCTTTTAGATTGCACTAAAAAACTGGGAATGGATTCCATAGCCCTAACCGATCATGGAGCTCTTTACGGAGCGGTAGAGTTTTTTAAGGAAGCTCAAAAAAGAGAAATAAAGCCTATTATAGGAGCCGAGCTTTATGTGGCCTTGGAAAAAATGGAAGATAAGAGACCCAAGATAGATAATCGAAACTATCATATTACCCTACTGGTTAAAGATGAAAAAGGATATCGAAATCTTTCTCAAATGATAACCGAATCCCACCTTAAGGGATTCTATTACAAGCCCAGAATTGACGAAGATCTTCTAAAAAAACACTCTCAAGGACTAATAGCTCTTTCGGGGTGTCTTAAAGGAAAAATTCCCCAACTCATTCTCTCGGGAAAAAAGGAACAGGCGGAAAAATTAGCTTTAAGTTATAGAGATCAGTTTGGAAAAGACTCCTTCTATTTGGAAATACAACATCACCCCCAAATGGAAGAGCAAAACAAAGTTAATCAGGGTTTAAAAGAGATATCCAAAAAAACAAAAATACCTCTGGTAGCTACTTCAGATAGTCATTATCTTAGGAAGGAAGACGCTCAAATTCAGGATATTTTAATGTGTATTCACACCGGAAATCAGATTGAAGACGAAGATCGAATTTCTTTAAAAGACTCCCTTTATCATCTACGCTCTCCAGAAGAGATGGCAGAAATATTTAAAGACACTCCCGAAGCGATAGAAAACACACAAAAAATTAAAGACCTTTGCCAATTTGAATTTAACCTAAAAGAGACTCGCCTTCCCAAGTTCCCTCTTCCGGAAAAAGAAACTGCCGAAAGTTATCTAAAAAAACTTTGTTATCAGGGAATAAAAGAAAGATATCAGGATGAGGAAACCAGAAAAAAAGCTAAAAAGAGAGTTGATTATGAACTGGGGATTATAAACAGCACCGGGTTTGCCTCCTACTTTCTAATAGTTTATGACTTTACCACCTGGGCTAAAGGAAATCGAATAGTGGTCGGACCGGGAAGAGGTAGTGCCGGAGGATCTCTGGTAGCCTATGTCTTGGAAATTACCAATATTGATCCTTTAAAATATGACCTTCTTTTTGAGAGATTTCTTAACCCCGGAAGAGCCAAAGTTTCTCTTCCCGATATTGATTTGGATTTTGCCGACAGAAGAAGAGATGAGGTTATCTACTATATCGGACAAAAATACGGAAAAGACAGAGTGGCTCAGATTATAACCTTTGGAACTATGGCAGCCAGAGCGGCTATAAGAGATGTGGGAAGGGTTTTGGGCTATCAGTACGGGTATTGTGACAGAGTGGCTAAAATGGTTCCCTTTGGAAAAAATCTTAGAGAGGCCATGGAAGAGAATGTCGAGTTTAGGCAGATGTATGATACCGACCCTAAAGCCAGAAAATTAATTGATTCGGCTATGAGACTGGAAGGAGTGGTTCGTCACGCTTCTACTCATGCCTGTGGAATAGTTATCGGTGATGAGCCTCTTCCCAGAAGAGTTCCTCTTCAGCATCCCAGCCAAGATGAAGAGGCTATCGTAACCCAGTATGAGATGAACTCCATTGAATCAATCGGACTTCTTAAAATGGACCTTCTGGGATTAAAAAACCTTACCATTATTGAGGACACCTTAAAGAAAATATACGCCCTTTACGGGAAAAGCATCGATTTGGATGATATTCCCTTAGATGACAAAAAAACTTTTAAATTACTCCAAGAGGGAAAAACTACCGGTGTCTTTCAACTGGAGTCAGGAGGATTTCAGCGTTATCTAAAAAGCCTTAAGCCAAGTAATATTGAGGATATAGTAGCCATGGTGGCTCTCTATCGCCCCGGTCCCATGGAGTTTATCCCTCGCTATATCAAAAGAAAACACGGAGAAGAAAAGATAGAATACCTCCACCCTAAACTAAAACCGATATTAGAGACTACTTACGGGGTTTGTGTCTATCAGGAGCAAGTCATGAGGATAGCTCAAGAAATGGCCGGATTCTCTCTTTCTGAGGCCGACGTTCTAAGAAAAGCTATTGGAAAAAAGATTGAAGAGCTTCTCCAAAGTCAAAAAGAGAAATTCCTTAAAGGGATTAAAGACGGAGGAGTAGAGGAAAAGGTGGCCAACGAACTCTGGAACTGGATTCAACCTTTTGCCCAGTACTCTTTCAATAAGTCTCATGCAGCCGCCTACGCACAAATTGCCTACCAGACCGCCTATCTTAAAGCTCATTACCCCAAAGAATTCATGTCTTCTCTTCTTACCGCCGATCAGAGAGATATTGAAAGGTTAAGCTTTCTGATGAATGAATGTGAAAAGATGGAAATAGAAGTACTTCCTCCCGACATTAACGAAAGTTTCACCTACTTTAGTGTAGTTCCCGATAAAGATCAGGTTCGTTTCGGACTGGCTGCCATAAAAAATGTAGGGAAAAATTTAGTGGAAGAAATTGTAGAAGAAAGAAAAGAAAAAGGTAAGTTTTCCTCTTTTAACGACTTTCTAACTCGGGTAAGCAGTCAAAGTTTAAATAAAAAGTCTCTAGAAGCCTTGGCCAAAGCGGGAGCTTTTGAAAAACTAATTGAAAGAAAGATGATTTTAGAAAACATGGAAAGAGTTTTGGAATACGGAAAAGAGAAAAGGAAAAATAAGGAAAATGGACAAGGGGGTCTTTTTGACGGAGGAGATTATCAGGAAAAAGAGCTAAAATTAGAAGAGGTTCCTCCGGCTAAAAAAGAAGAAAAGCTGGACTGGGAAAAAGAACTTCTGGGAATTCATGTAAGTGGAAATCCTTTGGATCCGTTTGAGAATAATCTAAAGAAAAACTCCATGGCTTTAAGAAAGGCCAGAAAAAAGGAGTCAAACAGTACAGTAAGAGTAGGAGGAATAGTGGAAGAGATAAAAAAAATTATTACCAGAAAAGGAGACCCCATGCTTTTTTTAACTCTTAAAGATCATGATTCTGAAGAAATGGAAATAATTGTTTTCCCCAAAATTTACAATCAATTTAAAAGCTTACTTGAAGAAGGAGAAGTAGTCTTTATAGACGGAAGGGTGAGTAATCGAGATGATGTTCCCAAGATAATTTGTGAGTCAGTAAAGAGAGTGGAAAAAGATTGACAATCAAGTTAATTTTTAGTAGAATAACCCCATGAAAAATAGGAAAAGTACAACTACTACCCCCCTACTCTAAGAGAGATTTCCTTTTTTGGCAGTCTCTCTTTATAGGGGGTTTTTCTTTTAAAGAGACTTAAAAAGTGATAAAGTAATTTTATGGAAGAAAAAAGACATTCTCTAGCCCATATACTGGCCATAGCCGTTTTAGACCTTTACCCGGAAGCTTATTTGGGAACCGGTCCGGCTATAGAAGACGGCTTTTATTATGACTTTGATAATATTGATTTGGGAGAAAAAGATTTGGATAGAATAGAGAAGAAAATGAGAGAGATTATGGAAAAAGGAGTTGAGTTTAAAGAAGAGAAGATAAGTAGAAAAGAAGCGGAAAAAATATTTTCAAATCAACCCTATAAGCTGGAAATAATAAAAGAGCTTGAAGGCTCTCAAATAACCATTTATAGATCGGATAAATTTGTCGATATTTGCCAGGGACCACACGTAAAAAACAGCAAAGAAATTAATTCTGAAGGTTTTAGGTTAGACAGAGTAGCCGGAGCATACTTTAAAGGTTCTCAGGAAAATCCCATGTTAAAGAGAATTTACGGACTGGCTTTTTCTTCTAAAAAAGAGTTAGAAGATTATCTAAATAAAAGGGAGGAAGCCGAAAAAAGAGACCATAGAGCTCTAGGAAAAAGAATGAAGCTTTTCCATATCAGTGAAGAGGTCGGTCCGGGACTTATTCTATGGCAACCTCGAGGAGCCCTTTTAAAGAAGATGACCGAAGACTTTGCTCTTAGAGAGTATTTAAGACATGGATACAAGCTGGTTTCTTCTCCTCACATTGCCAAAAAGAAACTCTGGGATATCTCCGGGCATAATGAGTATTACAAAGAAGACATGTTTCCTCTTATGCATATGGAAGAAAAGGGAGAAGAGGAAAAGGATGACTACCAGTTAAAGCCCATGAATTGTCCCTTCCACATCGATATTTATAAAAAAGAGACCAGAAGTTACCGAGATCTTCCTTTAAAGCTAACCGAACTAGGGGTAGTTTATCGCTACGAAAGATCGGGTACTCTTCACGGGTTAACCAGAGTAAGAGGATTTACTCAAGATGATGCTCATGTTTTTTGTACTCTTGATCAGTTAAAAGAGGAGCTTTTCAAATTAATTGATCTTACCTTTCACATTCTAAAAAGTTTTCAGTTTAAAGATTTTAATATCTACCTTTCCACCAGACCGGATAAGTATGTAGGAAAAAAGGAAGACTGGGATGAGGCCGAAAAGGCTCTAGAGGAGGCTCTAAAGAAGAGCAAACTAAATTATAAGGTAGATCCCAAAGAAGGAACCTTTTATGGGCCCAAGATAGACATAAAGATAGAGGATGCCATAGGAAGAGAGTGGCAGTGTACCACTCTTCAGGTGGACTTTAATTTAGCCGAAAGATTCGATATTCACTACATAGATAAAGACGGAGAAAAGAAGAAACCTGTTTTAATTCATAGAGCTCTAATGGGAGCGGTGGAAAGATTTCTGGGAGTTTTGCTGGAATATCACAAAGGAGAACTTCCCGTTTGGATAACTCCCCTACAAGCCTACATCATCCCTCTGGGAGAAAAACACCTTAAAGAGGCAAAGAGGTTAGAGGAAGAGTTAATCAAAGAAGAAATTAGATGTGAGGTCTTAGAAGATGATCAAACTCTTTCAAAAAGAATACTCAAAGGAGAAAAGGAAAAAGTCCCCTATCTTCTGGTAATCGGAGATAGAGAAATGGAAAAGAAAAAGATAAATGTTCGTTTTAGAGGAAAATCTTTGGGAGAAATGAGTCAGGAAGAACTAATTAAAGAGATAAAAAAATGAGTTATAAGTTGTCCCCGGCTACCTCTCGCCTGCTGGATAGACACATAAAAGCTCAAAAGAAGGAGATAAATCAGAGTGAAGAACCGGTTATATCGGTAGATGAGATAGCTATAAGAGTAGCCTCTTTCTATGAGAAAATAAGAGGAATTATTGACTGGAAAGGAGAAAATCTCCTAAGAAGGAGTGCTATTGAAAGGACTCTAAGAAGAATGATTCTCCCTAAAATAAGTCTTGGAGAAAATAAACAGGGAGAGAATCTGGTTACCGAACTTATCCGCTCCGGGCATTTTCCAAACGACACTATCCCGGAAAAAAAGATTGAAGAGATTGAAAAAGTTTTAGATAAATATTTCTTTCTTTTAAGAAATGCTCCCAAAAAAGAAGAAGGAAGTCTAAACGGCTATCAGTGGATAACCTCCATTGCCGCCTGTGAGATTGAGGAAGTTTTAAGTGGAACGGTGAAAGAAAGAGAGCTCATTGAATACATGCACTCTCAGATGAAAGACAGGATAAAGATAGAAGGGGAAAACTTCAATGAAATCCCTAAAGAAAAGAGGAATCTTCCTCTTCACATAGCTATTCAAAAAGCTCTTTTTGACTTAGATGAACCGATAATCACCTATCACCTTTTAAAATACATTCATCCTAATTGGAATACTCTTAAAGAAGAAGAATTAGAAGAGATAAGTGAAAATCTTTTTAAAATAAAAAGGAAGATAGAAGATTATTTTACTCACCCTTTAACGGTAAAGTTTCTTAATCTTTCTAAAAAATATAATACTCCTTATCTTCTAATTGGAGATATTTTAAAAGAAAATCCCAAAAATATTAAAGAGCATTTTTCCGACCCGCAAAGGTTGGAAACCTTAATTAAAAAATCCTACAAAGAAAGAGAAAGAACTCTTAAATCCCGTCTTTCTCGTGCGGCTGTCTATGCCACTCTTTCTATCTTTATTACCAATGTAGCCGCTCTTTATCTTTTAGAAATTCCTCTGGCCGGTCTAATGGACCGACCTTTTCCTTTTGAGGCCATGACCGTTACTATTTTAGTTCCCACTCTTTTAATGGCTCTTCTGGTAATCAGTATCAATCCTCCTCCGGAGAAAAACTTGAGTAAAGTGCTGATTGAAACAATAAAAATAGTCTATAAAAGAGAAAAAGAGGATTTGTATCGAGTTAAAGAGTCTCAAAAGAGGGGAATGATTTCCAATCTTTTTATCAATCTCGTCTATTTTGGAAGCTTTGCCATTACTTTAATTTTTATTATCTGGGGTCTAACCATAGCAAACTTCCCTCCCCTCTCTTACCTCATTTTCATCATCTTTCTTTCCCTTATCTCTTTTGCCGGAATGAAGATAAGGGAAGGAGCCAAGGAGCTTCACATGATTGAAGAGGAAGAAACTTTCTTTAACGCCATCTTTGATATTTTCGCCATTCCGGTTATTAGAACCGGAAAATGGCTTACTTTACGCTGGAAAAAGTATAATCTTATCTCTATTTTCTTTAGCGCTTTGATTGACATGCCTTTTATGACCTTCGTTAAGTTTATAGAACAATGGAGAAGATTTCTTAAAGAGAAAAAAGAAGATATTTACTGATTATGAAATACCACATCATCACCTACGGGTGTCAGATGAATATAAATGACAGTCAAAGAATAACCAAACTCCTTGAAGATAGCGGACTTAAAAAAGCTTCTTTAAAAGAAGCCGATTTTATTGTAATTAATGCCTGTAGTGTAAGGCAAAGAGTGATAGATAGAATTTATGCCAAAGCCAAGAAAATCCCCTCTTCCAAAAAGAAAATACTTACCGGGTGTCTCCTAAAAAAAGATAAAGAAAACCTCTCCCCTTTCTTTGACCATATTCTCTCCATAGAAGATCTTTATAAATGGGGAGAAATAATAAATGAGATTAAAAAGGAAGAAAAAAGAAACTATTTTGAAATTACTCCAACCTGGGAAAAGCCCACCGCTTATATTCCCGTTATGACTGGTTGTCAAAATTTCTGTAGCTACTGTGTAGTTCCCTATGTCAGGGGTCCGGAAATTTCCCGAGATCCCGAGGATATAATAAAAGAAGCAAAAAGAGCCATTAAAGAAGGATATAAAGAAATTTGGCTACTTGGCCAAAATGTTAACTCCTACAAACCCTCCTTTCCTAAACTTTTAGAAGAAATAGATAAATTAGAGGGAGATTTTTGGATAAGATTTACCACTTCTCACCCTAAAGATTTTTCAGATGATTTGCTTAAAAAAATGAAAGACCTTCCCAAAGTAACCGAATATCTCAGTCTTCCGGTTCAATCGGGAGACAATCAAGTTTTAAAAGAGATGAATCGACCCTACAAAGTGGAAGAGTATAAGGAGCTAATTAAAAAGGTAAAAAAAGAGATTCCCAATATAACTATTTCTACCGATATTATCGTCGGTTTTCCCGGAGAAAGTAAAGAGGCCTTTGAAAATACGTCTAAACTAATTAAAGAAGAAGAGTTTGATATGGTCTATATAGCCGCCTTTTCTCCCAGAAAAGGGACAAAAGCCGGAGAAAAAGAGGAAACAGTCAGCCAGGAAGAAAAAAAAAGAAGAGAAAAAATTATTAACCAAATAGTAAAGAAAACCGCTCTTAAAAGAAACGAAAGATTTTTAGATAAAGAAGTTACTTTTCTCCCCTTAAAAGAAGAAGGTGATTTTGTTATTGGAAAGACCAGGGAGTATAAGACCATAAAAGTGAAAGGAAAAAAGAAAGAAGGATTTCAAAAAGCTAAAGTGGAAGAAATTACCCCATGGGGACTTAAAGGAATATGGATAAAATAATTGTCATACTGGGACCAACCGGATCGGGAAAAAGTGAGATGGCTATCTCTCTTTCCAAGTTTATCGGAAAAGGAGAAGTTATTTCGGCTGACTCCAAACAAGTCTATAAAGAGACGGATATTGGAACAAATAAAATAAAAAATGAGAAAGGCATTCCTCATCATCTTATTTCTTTTGTTTCCCCAAAAGATATTTTTACCGTAGCCGATTTTAAAAGAGAGGCTAAAAAGAAAATAAAAGAAATAGAAGAAAGGGGGAATATCCCCATAATTTGTGGAGGAACCTGGTTCTATATCAAAGCCATCATAGAAGACATGAAAGCTCCCGCCGTTCCTCCCGATTGGGAGTTTAGAAAAGAAATGGAAAAGAAAGACACTAAAGAGCTCTTCTCTCTTCTTTTAAAGGAAGATAAAAGAAGGGCTTTGGAGATAGATAAAGACAACAAAAGGAGGATTATAAGAGCTCTGGAAATAAAGAAAAAGACCGGAAAGCCGGTTCCTCCTCTAAAAAAATCTCCTTTCTCCGGCCTTCTTTTGGGAATAGAGGTAGATAATAAAGAATTGGAAAATCGTATTGAAAAAAGAACCGATGAGATGATAAAGGAAGGACTAAAAGAAGAGGCTTTAAAAGTTCTTAGAAAATATAATAAAGTTCCCCGAGAGACCATAGGATATAAAGAATGGGAGGGTTTCCTTAAAGGAGAACTAACCGAAAAGGAAGTAAGAGATTTAATAGTTTTACATACTAAAAGATACGCCAGAGAACAAGTAAGGTGGTTTAAAAAAGAAAAGGATATTATTTGGGTTAAAAATATATCTCAAGCTAAAGAGGAAATAAAAAAGGGAAGCTTTTTAGCTTCCCTTTAGTTAGTACTCCTTTCCCTTTACTATTTCCAGTCTTAACTTAACTTTTTCAATTTTGGAGATGGTTTCTCTAAATAGATGTGCGTTTTTTTCTTCCTTGGCCTTGTATGTTAGTCTTTCTAACTCTCTTCTTAGCTCCTCTTCCCTCCTTTCTTTTCCATTCATCTTTTCCACCCCCTTTTTTAAATTTAAAGGGTCGGGAGATTTAAAAGAACTCTTAAATTTCTTCTAATTTTTTAGTTTCTTCTTTTATCCTCTTTCTCCATATCCAGAAAGGAATGACTATGGCTAGAAAAAGAGTTACATAGGCTATAATATCCCATCCTCCCATGGGTGGCTTTACCGTCTCTACTCTCTCGTTTCCGGCTCGATCAACCGCTTTTACGCTTATCATACTACTTAAACTTTGGTCTTGGAGAACATAAGGACTATCGGCCCTAACCCATATCTTATCTCCTAAAGTAGCAAATCCGATTCTTCTCTGTTCAGAGACCATATAATAGTCTATTCCGGTATTTTCATCGGTAGTGGAAAAAACCAAAAAGTATTTTCCGTCAAAAAGATTAGGATCTCTTCTTATTTCCGGAGTAAAGGATTTTGGAGGAGTTTGATCTTCTTCCACTCTCATTCTCCAAAGGTCATAGGGAGTGATTCTTCTTTCGGGACGAATAATTACCTCCGCTCCTTGTTTTTCAGTTTCTGCCTGAGTGGCCATTCCGTCATTTAGAAAAACCATACTATTTTCGGTTATAGTCATCTCTCTTCTTACTTCCCAACCTACTTTTCTTGCCTTAAATACGGCCTCTCCCAAAAGAACTGGTTTTTCTTCTCCACAGTATCCTCCGGGTATTCCTCCTGAAAAATAAAGGGTTCCCTCTCCATCTCTAAAAGAAGGTTTTTCAGCCCAAAGGGAAATAATGGAATTAGCTTCATTAAATTTTAATCCTTCTAAAATTTCTCCCGGATAAGAAAGCTCTAAACCCACTACGTTTATACATTCTTCTCCCGGATTAATCTTTATCTCCACAATAAATATATCTTCTGCTCTGTAATCCAAGACATCGGGCTCAAGACTTAAAGTCACCGCCTCTATTAGAAAAGGGGAAAATAATAAAACTAGAAAAAATATTAAATGTATTATTTTTGACATATTATCCGGTCCAACAACTCATCATAATACTAAAGTCGACTAAATCGACTACACCGTCTTTATTTAAATCAGCTGAAGGTTCGTCAGTCCCCCAATGATGCATAAGTATACTAAAGTCGGGAAGACCTACTCTTCCGTCACGATTAATATCAGCGGCGGCACATCCCACTTCACCGACATTAAAGTAAAAAGTATCACTAAAGCTACTCTCCTCTCTTCCGTGTCGTCCTCTTACTCTAAGTCCATATCTTCCATCTTCAAAATCACCTCCTTCTATAGTATAACTCCACTGACCTTCATTATTAGCACTGGTTGTAACGGTCTCTATCTCATCTTCTCCTTCCCAGAAACGGATATCAACCGTTATCCCGGGAATAGTCTCTCCATATATGTTAATCTCCCCTTCCGAACTAACCGTATCCGAATCAAGCTCTACACTGGGAGGAAAAAATATTCCCGAAATTAAAAGTCCTCTTTCCGGATTGGTTTCCAAAGTCATGGAAGTTTCATAGAGAGCCCTCTCATGAGTGTCTTCCGCTCTTAATACAAAGTTATGAGTTCCCGAGAGAGGTTCGTTTATTTCCAAATCAAAATAGGCTGAAGAATCGGCATTTCCGGTTAAAACTTCTTCATTGTTTTGTATAAGAGTCATTGATCCTCCCGGATAAGACCATCCTCTGAGAGCTAAATAAGGAGGGGGGTCGGGAAGTTCTTCGGGAGCCGGGTCAGCCGGTTCACCACCCGGTCGAGGTCCACTACCTCCTCCCGGTCCCGGTCCGGTACCTCCCGGAAAATCGGCATCTCCCGGACCTCCTTCCGGTTGCTCTTCTTCATCCTTTTCTTCTAGTTCTTTTTCGTAAGTGGTAAACTCTTCTATCTCTCCAAACCCTCTCTTTATCTCTTCATCTTCTTCGTCAAACCATTCCACACCGGCTCTAAATTCATAAGTGGTACCTTTTTCAAGTCCTCCTACTAGTTCAGAAAACCTTACCGGAGAACTCCTTCCAAAAAGACCCGTATCAGTCCAGGGCTCTACCTCGGGAGGATCCACCGGTTCTTCCGGTTCTTCTTCCTCCCCTTCCTCTTCCTCTTCTTCTTCAGTCTCTACCTTTAATCTGTATTGGAAAAATAAATGAACACTGTCATAGGAAGCCAAGTTAAGAAGTTCACCTCTTAAAATAGCAGTATTCATATCTAAAACATTAGCCGGTATAGTGGCTACTAAAGGATCTTGGACTTCCACAAAAGTATTAACTGAAACCGGATCGACGATGAAAATAAAAGCACTGGCAGTGCCCATAAGAGAATTGGCTTGATTATAGGTTTGGATTCTTATTCCGTAAGGCCCGGTGGAATCCGGATTAATTATTTTATTATCCTCACTTCCTATAATAATTCTTACTCTATCTGTAGGATTTATGGTTAAATCACTGGCTAAATTTATAGTCACCGATCCACTATCTCCGTCAATTACCTCCACCCCACTTACTCCCGCTCCCGGAGAGCTTCCGATATTCTGCTCACTGTCATTTATAAAAAGCTGAACATCCTGATAGCTCATCTCCGAAGGAATCAAAAAGGCCTCCTCTCGAGGAGTTATCCTTATACTCCCTGAAGAGGGAATTTCTGAAACAGCGGTAAATCTAATAGTGTGAATCGCTCCCACTTCCGGTTGAGAGGTGGAAATTGTGTCAGAAATACTCTCCATACCGGAAGCTTTAACATTCTGAAACCCCCAAAAGAGAAAAAAGCTTAGAGTAAGTAAAAGAAGGGAAAGTTTTTTTTCTTTAAAATTAATCATTCCTATCTTTTTTCTTTAATTCTTCCGACCTGCTTTTATAATCAAGATAAAAGTTAATTAGCATTAAGAAAAACAAAACTCCTACTAAAATCATAATTAAATTTAAAACGGCATCATTTTGCTTCTCAAGCCTAGTCATCTCCTCCAGTAAATCTTTTTCTCTCTGGTCAAGCTCTTCTTCTCTTTCTCTTAGTTGCTGAGCTAGGGTGTTATAGGGATTTGAAGGGACTTCGGCAGAAGATCCTATGGAAGCGGCTAAAAAGAGAGTTACATCTCCCGGAGAAAGACCTAAAGAAGAGTAAGAATAGACAAAAAGAGAAGCCAGAATTATGGCGGTCATAATAGTAGCTACTCCTAAAACTCTTTTTATTCCATTCTTTTTCATTTCTTTTGATTAATTCTTTTATTATAAACCATTTTCACCTTAGCTGGCAAGGTTTTTATGAAAAAAGGAATTAATTTTATAACAAATATGATAAAAGAGACAAAAAGGAAAAGATAAAGCAAGAGAAAAGCTATTCTTCTAAGAGGAAATATCCAAAATTCAATTGATGCGGTAAGAACTTGGATAGATTCTCTTCCATAAAGAATAGTTAAAACGGCTTCATGTTTTCCGATATCCAGAAAAGAATTTTCGTCTCTCCAAACAATATCCCAGCTACGACTACTTCCTGGTAAAATATTCCCAAAATCAGTTCCCAGATTTATAGGAAGATTTCCCACTTTCTTTCCCCAGCTATTATAAATATCTATACTCCCCCATGGTCGAAGATGAGTATTTCCCTTATTCTCCAACTCCAAAGAAAAAATAGCTTCCGTAGTGGTATGAATTCTTTCTGTAGAAAAACGCCTTAACCGAATCTCTTCCACTACCTCTCCTCCTACACTAACAAGCAAAATAGAAGAAACCGAAGGAGATATCATCAGTGCTCCTTTGGGATCTTCATTTCCAAGATCAGGCACCCCTTTCGGTCTGGCTCCTACCGCTATAGCGGCATATCTTCCCCCGGGAGGAGCATCTTCGGGAATATTTATTTTAAAATCAAGAGTGGCACTCCCTTTGGAAGGAACAAGAAAGGGAGCCGAATCTATTTCTATCCACTGACTAAGTAAAAATTCTTTTCCTTCATCAATGCTTTTTTCAATTTCAAGGGGGTTTATAAAACTCACTTTTCCTTCCCCCCCATCTCTAAAATTAAGTACCATGGGAGCCATTTCTAAATCAAAGTCACTGTTATTAAAAACTTCCATCTCAAGCTCCTTACTTTCTCCCGGATCAATGCTGACATCTCTTATAAGAGGTGAAACGGCTATTCTAATTCCTTGGCTTTCGGAAAGAAAGAAGGGAATAAAGAGTAAAAGTAAAAGGATAAAAAATCTTTTCATAATCCAAGATATTTCTCTTCTCTCTTTTTATGAAACTGAAAGAGGAAAAAGACGGCTAAAATAGTTAGTATAATAAGAGGGATGATTATAACAAGCTGAGGGAAGACAAAAAAGTGAATAGTATCCTGAATATCTCTTCTTACATTTTCTCCATACTCAGCTACCAAACGAGCTCTGTAGCGACCAAAGGAAACTCCCGGACTCCATTCTTTAGACCACTCTATAGTACCTCCTTCCTCAACAATATTTTCATCAGAGTTTAGAGGTATTTCCCCTACCTCTCTTCCACTTCCACTTTCATAAATTATAATCGCCCCGGTTGGCTTTACCTGAGTATTTCCGATGTTTTCAATTTCCAAGTCAAAATTAATCTTTCCTCCTAAAAAAGAACTTCTTTGACTTGAAAAGGAAGAAAGTTGAGCGTTTTCCACTACCCTTTCTTCCACTTTTAAAGAAATCATGGTTTCGGGGAATCTGTATTCCTTAGCCTTTTCTATGGCATCTGACTGAGTGCTTCCCGAGGCAAAAACTATACTGGAAAAATAACTGCCGGCTTCAGCTTGATGATTTATCTTTATAGAAACCGGAATAGTGGCTGAAGATCCCGGACTGAGACTTATCCTCTCTCTGGATATTTCAATCCATCGAGGCAAAATATTTTCATTGGAAGGAATATCAAAAAAGTGCCTTCTTCCTTCTTGAGGGTCAATATCATAAATCAAGGGATAAACTCTTACAGGAGAATCACCTCGATTTGAAAGAGTAATATTAAAATAGAGCCTGTCTCTGGCTTCCCCGACTTCATCTACTACTGATGGAGAAAGCTCAAGCCCTCCCCCACTTGCAAGTAAGGGAAAGAGTAAAAAAACAAATACAATTAACTTCTTTATCATGCTAGAGAATAAAGAGAGAGGCTATTAATCCGATAAGTGAAAGGAAAAGTAAGGCAAAGAAAGTTATTTCCAATCTGGACTTTTTCTTTGGAGAGGTCTTTTTTACTCCCGCTTCCTTCATAGCTCTTTCCAAAGTCTTTCTTCCATAGAACTTGAATCCCAGATAAAGTAGGGAGATAAAGAGAACTAGTCCAAATAAAGAAGGAATTATTATATCCCAAGGAAAAATCCAAAAGGTGGAAGTAGCCGTAATAGTCCTCATGCCCAGCCCTCCTTCAGCGGGAGGAGTTCCAAAAGTTAAAACCAAATTAGCGGTATATCTTCCAAAACCCAAATCTCCTCGCCAGACACTGTTAAATCTTCTTGTTCCTCCGGGAAGAATATTACCTCCTTGATAGTTTACTTTAACCGAGTCAACTCTCTCTCCCAACATATTATCAATCCTTATATTCCCCGCCGGTTTAATATGAATGTTCCCCAAGTTTTCTATACGAACTCTAAAATTAACATCAAATGGGGTGCTATAAAAATTTTTATCAACACTAAACTCTCTCACTCTTGCATCTTCTGTAGCTCCCCCGGTTACGTTTAAAAGAGCCAGTACTCCCGCTTGATGGGCCATGGTAACCACCGCTCCACCTTCTACCGGATCGGCCTTGGGTGGCTCCGGTCCAAAAATTATGGCTCCATAATACCCTCCCGGTCCAATATCATCGGGAACTCTAAAGTTTACCCTAATATCTTTTCTTTCTCCCGGTTGCATATGAAAAGGTCCCGGGGAAATATCAACCCAACTGGCAATAGAAATCTCATCTCTGGTTCCGGCTGGATAAAGAATAATATCTCCGGCCTCTCCTCGAGGACCAAAATCTCCCAGGTAAGAATAAAATTCCTGGGGACTGGTGTAAGTGTTAGTCACCGAAACGTAAGCTTCCACTACGTCTCCGGGATCAACATTTTTTTCTATTCTGTGGGGAGTAATTCTTATTCCCGATGCCTCAACAAAGCCAAAAGAGGCAAAGAGAAGCAAAACTAAAACTACCAGCTTTATTTTCATATTTTTAACCGGGTGATAATAAATAAAGGGCTTCCGGCCGATAGGATCCGGCTTCAAGAAGCCCTTTATTAAACAAAATTAACTAACTAGAAAGTCGGTGTAGCGACGTAGGTCAGGGTGTTGGTATACTGACCGGCAGGTTGCAGAGGACTAATCTCAATAGCATATCCTACTCTGGTGAAACCAACGTTTAGTGTTTGACCATCGGAAGGTCCGATGTGACACATTACACTTTCCGGATTATCACCATCAAATCCAGCCCATACATCATCTAAATCACTCGCATTAAAGTAAGAATAATCTGTCCCTTCAGCATACTCTGATCCACACTGATAACCATCATCATACTCTAAACTAGCATCTTGACTGGTAAATCCGAAGAATCCCCATGTTTCCGGGTGATCCAAATCGGGTTCAGGGATATCCCATTCTTCAGCTAAATGAGGTGCAATCCTTTCAAGGCTTCCATCCCAAGTTCCAAAAGGACTTATCGTATCTCCTTGAATACTGGTAAGGTCCTGATCTTGGAAAACGGTTATGGTATAACCCTCGGAAGCATTGGTGGATATGACTAAGTCTTGAGCAGCAAACTTAGGCTCATTTATACTTAGCACATCAAAATTAATTTCGGTAGGTGAAGTCGCTATTTCTGTAGTCAATTCTCGGCCATTTACTAGAAGGTTATCCCACTCTGAAGGCTGATATTCTGGATTCGGGTCTGCAGTAGGATCAACTCCATAAATCCTAAACTCAAGAGTTGCCTCTACGATAGCGGTAACTTTCACCGGATCAACAATGGCAAACATGGCATCTATAAATCCGTCTCCCCAAAGCTCCTCACACTCTACTCTAACCGTATAAGTATCGGCTTCTCCGTCCTCACTCTCTGAATCTTTTTCAGGATTTGTAACTCCCTCAATTGTTAAAACTATCTCCTCTCCACCAAAGTCTCCTGGATCAGGAGTACAGGTTATAACCTCCTCATCTATAGTACACTCAAATCCATCTGCATCAATGTTTCCACTCTCCGGAAGATCGTAACCATCCGGGAAAGTAAAAGTTATAGTATTTTCACCAGTAATATCTACACTTTCAGAAAAAGCAACCGTAATCGTATAAGTAACGTCGGGAGCTTCAGGAGCCGAATCGGAAAGAAGGATAGTAACATTAGCCGTTGCATCCGCATCTACGCTCCTAAGAGCGGGAAACACGGTTAAAAGGAGAACGAAAGCGACAAACAGATAAGCAACTTTTCTTAGAACTTTATTCATAATCAACATTTTCTTTTATTTTTTCCCTCCCCGACCTTTCTTCTTCCGGTAAATCCGGAGAAAGAGAGGGTCTTAGCATATTCGCTAATTTTAAACCACTGACACATATTGTCAAGAAGGTATAGTCAATCTTTTATATAAAAAAAGGATGTGATAGAATTAAGTTAGTAAAAAATAATTTTTTAGGAAAATGTCTAAAATAAAAGGAGGTATTTTAATTTCATTTTTTTTCCTTTCCTTACTGATTGCTCTTTTAATCTTTCCGGGAAAAGACTCTATTTTAGCCCAAGATGTTTTGGAAACTGGGCGCTTTTTAAGAATAGAGGCGGAAACCTTTATTGCAAGATCTCTCAGTGTTCCTCAAATTAATTTAATTGATCAGTTTCCGGGAAGAATAACCGTGGCTCCCCTATCTTCTTCCAGAGACTACATCTTCCCCGATCTTTCCGGAGAAGTTTGTCTTGATGTGGGAAACTGTGACTTTGCTCCCCGAGGTACTCCTCAATTTTTAGCTCGTTTTACTTCCGATGGACTGGAAGACTCTTCCATTAGAGATCTCTATGGAGGTACCGCTTTAACCATCAGCTCGGATGGAAGACTGGGAATAGGAGTAACCAGTCCTACAGAGATGCTTCAGGTGGAAGATAGAATAAGAGCGGGAGGAGATATTTGTACCGATTTAAGAGGAGGAGTTTGTCTTAGTGAGCTTGATGAGGGAATAGGAGAAGGAATTGCCGAAATCAGAACCTTCCCGGATTATATAGTGGAAGGACACGGAACCAGAGGATATCTTCCCTTGTGGGATGAGAACTCTTTTGTAAGAGATTCCGCACTTAGACAAAGTGGAAGTAATATTGGTATAGGAACCTGGCCGGGACATACTTTGGATGTCTCAGGAACAGTAAGAATGTTAGGGTTTAGAATGCCGGTTAGTCCGGCAGACGGATATGGACTTATGTCAGATGAAGACGGATTTGGAACCTGGCAACCCGTTTTACAACCGGAAGGAACCAGGGCTGATATAGCGGAGGTTTTTCCTTGTCTTAGTGAGTGCCCCTCTCCCGGAGAACTAGTTTCCATATCTGATAACTTAAAAATAGAAAAAACAACCACCCCCTATGATGAGAGGCTTTTGGGAATAGTTTCAACCGACCCTCAAATGACTCTCGGGGTAAGAGAAGAAAATTCCGGAGTTCCCGTTGCTCTAATAGGAAGAGTTCCTACTAAAGTTTCTCTTGAAGGAGGAGAGATAAAGGCGGGAGATAAACTGACCTCCTCTTCTATTTTGGGAGTAGCTAAAAAAGCCACCTCCGGAGGAAGGGTTATAGGAATGGCCTTGGAATCTTTCAGTGGAGAAGGAATTGGTGAGATAAAAGTATTTGTAAATCCTCATTATCAAGATATAGCCAAAGATACTCTCAGACTTACCGATAAAGAGACCGGAGAGAATTATTGTATTGAAATAAGAGGAGGGGAGCTGATAAAAGAAAAGTGTAAAGATTAAAGACCCAGGAAGATATTAACCTTACCTTCTTTTACTTCCATCACTCCCTTTTTAAACTGGTAGTCTATCTCTCTTTTTGGAGTTCTAATAACTAAGAAGTCAAATATTTGGGTTATAAAATTGGTGTGAAAGGGTAAAACGTCAAAATCACCCATCTGGTTTTTGGAAGAAACCGAAACCGCCTCTCCTTTAAAAGGTTTTTTATCCATAAAAGAAGGAAAAAGGACATTAACTTCAAGAGTGCTTTTAGGAGCCATTATTAGAAATATCGTCTATGCTTTTAATATAAAGGAAGTCTTGAGGGGGAATTTCATCAAGCTCCCCTCTCAGTATTCTTTCCACTCCTCTAACGGTATCTTCTTTTTTAACGTAAACTCCTTTCTTACCGGTCTGATCGGCTACCGATTCAAAGTTTTGAGTCATAAAGTTTAGAAGTCTTTGGGCTCTGTGATAAGTTATTCTGTTTTCAGCCGAAAGCTCCGCTTCTCCGACAATGGAAACAATTTGTCTTAAATTATTGTATTGCTCTAAAATAATTTTGGACTCTTGGAAAAGCTCATAGTGCTTCTTTCCCACTATATCCGGATCAACCGCAGTGGAAGATGAAGCTAAAATATCTAAAGCGGGATATCTTCCTTGTTCATATATTTCTCTTGAAAGAACCATGGAAGAGTCAAAATAAGTTAAAATGGATTGCACTCCGGGATCGGTAATATCATCAGCCGGGACATAAACCGCTTGAAGGCTGGTAATTCCTCCTTTTTCGGTGGAAATAAATCTCTCTTCCAACTTTCCTATTTCACTTTGAATAGTGGGTTGATATCCTCCCTCGGAAGGTATTTGACCTAACGTCATGGAAAGCTCGTTTCCGGCTTGTAAGAAACGGTAAATGTTATCTATAAAGACGAAAGTGTCTTGTTCTCTGGAATCTCTAAAGTATTCGGCAATAGTAGCTGCAGCATGCCCTACGTTAACTCTTATCGGAGCTACCTCATTCATTTGTCCATAAATCAGAGCCGCCGAAGAAAGCACTCCTACCTTCTCCAGGGTTCTGTGAAGCTCATGTCCTTCTCTTATTCTTTCTCCCAGTCCGGCATAGACAAAAAGTTTTTCCTGATGAAACACTATATTATGCATAAGCTCTACCAGTAGTACCGTTTTTCCCACTCCGGCTCCTCCAAAGAGACCCAGCTTTCCTCCCTGTATTAGAGGAGTAAAGAAATCTACCGCCTTTATTCCCGTTTCAATCACTCCTCTTTCTGAAACCACTTCTCTATAGGCGGTTTTTCTGTGTATAGGTAATTTCTTGGAAGTTTCAAGAGGACCTCTTCCGTCTCTAGGATTACCAAAAACATCCACCACTCTTCCCAAAAGTTCTTCTCCAACCGGTATTTTAAGAGGTTCTCCGGTCTTTTTTACCGCTGAACCCTTTCTGACCTTGTCAAACCCGGAAAGAAGGATACAAGAGCAAGTAATTGTCTTTTCTTTACTTATCTCATGAACTTCCATCTTTACCTGACTATCTTCCTCTAAAACCAAAACCTCTCCCCTAAAAGGGGGCTCTCCGTTTATTTCTACCTGAGCCACTTCTCCTCTTATCTTTCGAACAAAACCATCGGGAATAGGTTTTTTTTCTTCTATTTCCATAAACCAAAAGATCCGGTTATTTCAAATTGCTTTTTATCAAGCTCCTTCCTCTTTATTCTCTTTATACCCTTAGAAAGCTTCTCTATCCTTTCTTTAGCATTTTCTCCCGCCTGATACATGGCCACTACCCTGGTAGCATGACGAGAAAGACGATGTTCTAGAAAAGCTTGGTTAAAAAAGGCGGTGATAAGCTCTTCTTCAAAAAAACGAAGTACTTCTTTAGTGGAGGGTTCAAAAAGATACTCGGACTCTTCACCATATTCTTCTTTAGGCATCTCTCCGGAGATATCCGACTTTACCGATTCTTGTCTCATTATATTATGAAACTTGCCATGAAAGACAATAATATTTTTGTAGGGCTTCACGAAATCAACCAACTCTTTTACCTCATCTTCTTTGGGTTCTTCATCATCTATATTAAAAAACTCAAATTGAGAAACTTTTCTACTGTTTTCGGCAAAATATTTTCCCATTTCTCCCACTACCGCCAAATCGGCTTCTTTTTTTTCAAGATAGCCAGTTGTCTCATGCCAAACGTCCCAAAGAAGACTGCCATAAAACCTTGAATTAGCCGAAAGAAAAATTACTAAACTTCCTTTACTAAAATCTCTAAATAATTTATCTTTTTTCTCTCCCCCTTCCTCTTTCTCATAGGCCTTTTTTGAAATAGCATATATTCTGGAGAGTTCTTCTATAAGCTTTCTATTTGAAATAGCTACTTCTCGAATATCATCCATTTCCTTTTGGGATATTTCCTGATAGGTCATGGTAATGGTTTTAATTACCGAAACCGCTTCCAATTCTTTTTCCAGTTGTTTAAAAGTAGACATTAGACTAACTTTTTAAAGTGAGGGGTAAGATCTTCACAGAAATCTTTTAATTTTTCGGCATTTTCCATCTTTTCAATTCTCTCTTGTAGTGTCTTAAAGTCAATAATCTTTTCACTCTCCAAGGCATCTAAAATTATTTCCAGTTCGTTTTCCATAGTCCTTTCAGGGACATCTTTCCAAAATCCGGTAAAAAGAAGGCCAAAGAGAATTAGTTGATTATTCCGAGAAATCAGTCTTTTGGAATCTTGCTTAAAGAGAACCATTAATTTCTTTCCAAAATCCAAAGATTTTCTGTTTTCTTCAGAAAGCTCGGCTCCAAACTGACTAACTTCCAATATCTTTTTATAATCAACAATTTTATCCCTAATTTTTTCAGCCATCTCTTTATCTATGTCACTTCTGGTTTGTTTACCGGCTCTGGATACCGAAAGAGAGGTGCTAATTGGAGGTATTCTTCCCTTTCTCATCTCATTTATATCAAAAAAGATATGCCCGTCAGTCATAGAAAGGAGATTGGTTTGAATAAATCCCGATATATCGTTTTCCAAAGTTTCCACTACCGGAAGAGCGGTAATACTAACCTCTTTTCCGTCTTCTAGGGAAATATTTCCGGCTCTTTCTATAAAGGAGGCATGGAGATGAAAAACATCACCAGGATAAGCCTCTCTTCCCGGAGGAGTCTTTAAAAGGAGAGATATTTCTCTATAGGCTTTGGCGTGATTACTTAAATCATCGAAAATAATTAAAACATCATTTCCCTTATCACGGAAATACTCGGCTATCGCCGTTCCCGAATAAGGGGCTAAGTAATGAATGGTGGGAGGTTGATTGGAGGTGGTGGCTACTATGGTTACCTTATCAAAAACCTCCATTTCCTTTAGGTAATCTTCAACCTCTTTAATGCTGGATATTTCCTTTCCTATCCCTACATAGACACAAATAACTCCCTTTTTAGCCTGACTTGAGATAGTTTGAAGTAAAAAGGTGGTTTTTCCTGTCTTGGCATCACCTATAATAGTCTCTCTTTGTCCATAGCCCAAAGGAACCATTAAGTCCACTATAGAAACCCCTGTTTCTAAGGGTCGATTTATCTCCACTCTATTTACTATTCCCGGAGCTTCTCTCTCTATCCTTACCTTTTCCTTTTCTCCTCCAACGGGCCCCAGTTTATCAAGAGAGTGACAAAGCGGATTAACCACTCTACCTAAAATTTCTTCAGAAACATCTATGGAAAAAAGTTCTCCGGTTCTGGCTATTCCACTCCCTGTTTCCACCTCTCTATCATCAAACATCAAAATCTGAGAGACATCCCCCACTCCATAGACCATGCCCTTACTACCGCTTTCGGTAATAACGGTTTCTTTTAGTCGAAGAGAGGGCAGTCCTTTAACCAAAACTATCGATCCACTTCTCTTTATTATCCTCCCTACTTCACCTGTTTCTCTGAGACACTTTTCAAATTCTTTATTTTCATTTTTCATCCAAAAACTTTTCCAAGTTGATTCCCTTCATCTTTTCGGCAAGAGAAAGATTGGCCCACTTTCCCTCATACTCTATCACCGCCCCGCCGAAAATTTCCGGGTCAACCGTAATATTTAAAATAAATAATTTACCGGTGTTCTCCTTTAACCATTCTCTGATTTTAATAATAGTCTCTTCTTTGGGCTCAAAAGCCAATTTAAGACTTATTACCGGTAGAGAAAGCAATCTTTCTTCCATTTCCTTTATCTTTTGAAGGAGATTTTCTTTTTTATCTAGAAAATGGCTTTCTTCTTTTAGAGAACCGGCCTCCTTTATTCTATCTTCCAAATCAGCCATCTTGCTTTCTAAAAAGCGAAGTTCTTTTTCTTTTGTTTGTCTTTTCTCCTCTACACTCTCTCTTTCTTTTCGTAAACTATCTCTTTCCATTGAGTCGGAGGTTTCTATGAGCCTTCTTCCTATTTCACTTTTCTTTCTCATTAAGTTTCCCTCCTCCTCTATTTTTCTTTTATACTCCTCTTCCATTCTTTCCTTTTCTCTGGAAAGCTCTTCTCCTTTGTTTTTTAATCCATCCAAAATTTCCCTTATCTTCTCGGGAACCTCCTCTTCGTTTCTAAAAAGAGACTCTTTAGCCAAGGAAAGCTCCTTTAGGAAGCTATCCAATTCCTTTTCGGTCTTTATACTATGTTCTAATTCTTTAAAAAGACTCATCATTTTTATTTTCTTCTTCAATAAAGAATTCTTTTCTTTTAGCCTCTCTTAAGGCTTCCATGATAAGCTCGTCGTGATCGTTTTCAGTGAGTGATTTACCGATTACCTCTTCACTAACCCGACGAACTATCTCATAAATTTTTTGATCTATTTCGGCCATTCTTCTTTCTTTAGCACTTTCCACCTGTCTTTCCGCTTTAACCATCTTCTCCTCTACTATTTTTTCTAAAGGAGCACAAGCTCTATCTATTCTTCTTTGGATTTCCTCCTCTAATTTACTTCCTTCCCGACTGACACTTTCAAAAACTTCATCCATTTTATCCCGATAACGATTTAAGATATTTTCCGAGTTAATCTTCATATCTTCCTTCAGTTCTCCGGTAATTTCCTCAATTTTCTTTTCCATTATTTCTTTAGCTTCATTTCTAAGCGGAGCTTTCTCCACCTCTTCTCTTTTAGGTATATCCGGTTCTCTTACCTCTTCTCTTTGAGGCATTTCTTCTCTTCTAGGCATCTCTATCTTTTCTTCTTGTGGTTCTTTTTGAGGTATCTCTATCTTTTCTTCTTGGGGTTCTTTTATTTCTTCTTTTTGAGGTGCCTCCTCTTTTATCTCCTCTTTGGGAGCTTCTTTTTCTTCTATCGGAACTCTTTCTCCCACCTTTTCTTTTATAGCCTCTATTTCTTTTTCCACTTCCTCCGGAGCACTTTCACCTCGTTCTCTAAGCATTTTTTGCTTCCTTTTAAGGAAAATAAGCCGAATAATAACGTCGACTATAATAAGGAAGATTATAAATAAAATGGCGGGAATTGCGTATTGCATAATGGATTAGTTGATTACTTTTAAATTATAGCAAAATAGCGGCCAGAGCAAGACCCAGTCCGGCTATGGTAAGTAAAAATATTCCTATTAAATTCAGTATCATGGAAAACCTAATACTGTTTCTGGCCAAAGGATTCCTACTTATACCAGCCAATCCTTCTCTTAAACTTCTTACAAAGGATCTAAAACCGATAAGTAAGACTCCTATGGAAAGAAAAAAGGCAAAAAGATAACGAAGAAGTTGAGGAACATCTCTTTCTAAAGCGGAAACTATTCTTCCGATGGCCTCCCAAAAGGTAATCTCTTCCCAGCTTTCATCAGGGTCAATAACCGCTTCTCTGGGATTAACCAGCACATCTATTACTCCCTCCTCTCCTTCCAAATCTTCCAAAGCTCTTCCTAAAACAAAACCATCATAAACCGCCTTTTGCCCCACTCCAGGGACTGGTGAGGAGGTAATATAGTCTCCTTTTCTGATCTCTTCATAATCGTTACTAACCTTTACCGGTGTTACTCCGTAACTTACTACCGGAAGACCTTCTATATCCGTCTTTCCGATGGTAATAACCGGATTAATGGCCACCACTCCATAGATATCTTCATCATACCTTTTTTGAGAACGGAAAAGCCCATCATCTTTTTTAGAAAGAATATCACCCGGCTCAGCCGCTCTATCGGCTACCTCATACTCGGAAGCTACCTGAGAAAAGGTTTCCTCTAGAGCCATAGCAAAGGAAGCGGAAAGGAAAAGGAAAAGCAATCCGGAAAAGACAATTGCCGATATCTTTAAGCAGTTTTTTATTTTCCCCACCTTTTTCATTTAAGTTCCTTTTCTATGTCCCCTATCTCTTTTTTAATGATCTCCTCGGAATTATCCAAGGCTTCTTGAAGTTTATCTCTTATCTCCTTTTCTTCCGGACTAAGTCCGGGAGTATTATCAATCATCTCAATTTGTTTTTCTATTTTCTTCTTTAAGTCCTTAAAAGACCTATCTACCGCTTCTTCGGCTTCTCTGGTTTCAATCCTAATTCTTTTTCTCCAAAAAGATACCCGATACCAGATATAGAAGATTATAAGGACGGCGACAGTGGCGATTAAAATGTAACTTTCGGGCATATTTTTTTATTTATTCTTCTTCCTCCACCCTGGCTTTTTGGGTTACTTCCAGGGTTTCTTTTAATTCTTTTAAAAGATGACTCTCACTTCTACTAAGATCCACCTTCTCTTCCAGTTCTTTGATTTGATCCTTAATTCTTTTCTCTAAAATTTCGTAAGCCTCTCTTTTTACTTCTATGGTATTCTTGTTCTCCTTACTCTCTTCTTTTCTTTCTTTAACAATCTGTCTTCTAAGTAAGAGGATTATGATTAGTCCAATTAGTATTAAAAGACCTAAAGCTAGGGAAATAAGGAGAATTAGTCTATCCGGGGTTACAACCAGCGCTATCTTTTCCATCTCCCCGCTTAAAGCTCCTCTTTCATCTTCCGCTTCAAGCCACACGAGATATTCTCCTCCCGAAAGAGTAATTCTAAAATTAAAGTCTCCTTGATTATCCGCCATTAGGCTCTCTTCTCTTATTTCCTGACCTCCTTCAATGTAAAGAGTTACTTCCGCTCCAGAAACGGTCCTACCCCTTATACTAAGATCTTCTCCTTGTTCTATTTCCTCAGGAAACTCTTCTATTTCCAAAAGAAGAGGCTCTATGGAAAAAAGAGTGGCATCAGAAACAGAATTTCCGGCCATATCAAAGGCCTCTATTTGAAGATAATAATTTCCCGGAGAAAGAGGTGAGGGAGTATATCCTTCCTCTATCTCTTCGGGGGTAACCGTGTCATAGAGCTCATTATTTAAAACTATCTCATAATTTCTAATTCCGGATAACTGATCTTCCGTTGAAAAGTGAAATACCGGTCTGGGATTAGTAGGATCTTCTTCATTATCAATGGATATTCTAAAAGGTTCCGGGGAAGTAAGATCCACTCCAAATTGATAGGAGGCTACCTCTCCCCACTGACCACCTTCTCTAAATTGTAAAAGAAAGTACCAAGTTCCTTCTTCCAGTTCCTCTACTACCTTTTCTTCTATGGGAGGTTCATGAACCTCTCCGGGAGTGCCTTCCTCCTGACTAACATCAAGTCTAATGGCATCCACTCCGGAGGGAACTTCCCAAGAAAAGACAGCTTCTTTTTCCGAGTACCATTCTCCTTCTTCAGGATGAGTCTGAGAAGTTATCTGAGGAGCGTCCGGTCCTTCCGGATCGGGAGTCGGAGTCGGTTGAGGAGGAGGAGTCGGATCGGGAGTCGGGTCGGGTTCAGGCTGAGCTTCTTCTAGGGTATAAGTTCCTCCGGAAAGAGAAGAGAGTCTATCTTCTCCGGCATAAAGAAGTTGTCCACTGGAAAAACTAACATCAGCCGTTCCTTTTCCAACTACTCTAAAATTTATGGAAATAATTCTTCCTCCCGTTCCCTGAAACTCTCCTCCGGGAGAACCACCCCCAAAACTTATGGTTCCGGTGGTGTTGGAATAAGTGGGCTCCTCAGGCCACATGGTAAATATGGAGTTATCACGAGAAATATTATTTACTCTTAAAAGGTTTCGATCAAACTCCAAAGTAGCTCCGGCGGTATTTACCGGTATAGTGGAATCAACCTCTAAATTAACGGTAAAATTCTCTCCTTCTCTATGAGTTCCCGAAGAAGGAGAAAGGGAAAGAGTTCCGGCAAAAGATAAGCTCGGAAAGAAAGTAATTAGAAAAAGCAGTACTGCAAATACCGTTTTAACAAAAAGTCCCTTTATCCTTTTTTTTCCCTCCCTTTTTCTCATTTTATATTAATTATCGCATCCCTTTTTCTCCGAAAATAAGTATTCTAAAGACGGAAACCCATCTTCTACGAGTAACAAAGAAGAATACTACTATTATAAAGATTCCCAGTCCGATTTTCCAGGGAAAAGCCCAAAAAGAGACAGTAAGTGGTTCAAACTCTTTGCCCTCTTCCCCGTAATATCCGACTAAATTGGCAGTATACCTTATACCAAAAAGCCACCCTTTTTCCCAGGTGGTATTTATTTTTCTTGTAGCATCGGGTAAAACATTTCTTTTTTCAACCGGAATCTCATCCACTTTTCTTCCCAGAAGGTCAAATATTTCTATTCTGGCATCCGGTCTAAGGTGAATAGTTCCCTCATTTTTAAATCGGGAATGGAATTCCACCGGTCCTTCGTAATAATAACCCTTTCCCGTCTGAAAACTTATCGCCGAAAGATCTTCCTCCACCTCTCCGGGAACAGTTAGGAGAATAAGGGAGGCGATTCTGGAAACTATACCTACTCCCGTCCCCTCAATCTCTCCGGGGGGAGTTCTGGCAATTATTCCGGCATAATGTCCTCCGGGACTGGCATTTACGGGAACATCTATAGTAAAACGAACCTGTCTTTCTTCCCGGGGCCTTAAAACCAGCTCCTCCGGTTCAAAAGTAATCCACCTGGAAAGAGCAAGCACATCCGCATCTTCTCCTATCTCTCTTAAAACCACTCTTCCCTCCTCTCCTTCGGGAAACATATCCTCTACCTCCATATTAACCCGAATATCTCTTTCATAAGAGGAGTTCATTACCTTTATGGTCTGACTGACTCTACCTCCTCTTTCAGCTGACAAATCAAAAGTCAGCGGAGTGATGGCAATACGTGCTCCGGTTTCTTGACTCTCTAAAAAAGCAAAGGGTAGGAACAAAAACATACCCGATGCCACTATCCATAGAGTAAAAAATAGATATCTAGATTTTGCCATGAAGACTAGCGAATCAAAACTAGGTTCGGACGGGTCCTAAATACTCAAAACCTTCAAGTTCTTAAAAGACCCGCCCGATTAAAATTAAATTAGTCAAGGGGAGCGACAGCTGTAAGAGTTATCGTGTCAGTATAATCACCGGAAGGGGTAGCTTGAGCAGCAGCAGCTCTTACTCTAAAGTTTGCCACTTCTTGCTCATCATGAGGACCACCAAAACTTGCTATCTCTATTGCATCACCTTCGTCACCGGGAATCTCTCCAGCAAAGTCAGTATCTTCAAGATAATCTGCCGGAATAGTGAGANNTTCTCCTNCAAAAATATCCTCTATAGTAGCTCCATATCCATCTACTCCGGCTGTCAGAGTATCACTTTCTGAAACCGTATCTATCGTGTGATCAGCATCGTCATTATACAATCCTCCGTGAAGACCTTTAATCTGGATAAACCATCCATTAGTATTATTTGTTCCTATATGAATGGCAGTAACAGCAGTCCCAATATGAGTATCTCCAGCAGCATCCACTAAAGACTGATCCAGAGTCAAATCCGTTTGATCGATTATAAAGTTAAGCCATGCTTCAACCGAGGCGGTTACTATTACCGGATCGTGTTCTACTTCCAACGGTCCCTGAGCTCTCAGGTTATAAAAGGGAACAACGGCCAGACCGATAATCAAAAACGATATCAACGTGCTGATAATTTCCCTCCTTCTTTTTAGTACAAATTCCTCCATTTTTATATTTTAAGCATTTTTTCTATCCGACCTTTTTTAAATAACTTCTGTAATTATATTTTAGTAGCTATCTCTTGTCAAACCCTTTTCTGTGGAAAATCAGTCAAGGATACAACGAATTGACATTCCGATAGAGGGAGAAAAAGCATTTCTTAACATTCCTTCACTGGAACTTCTAAGTCCTCTAAATAAACTTTTTTCTTCAAATTGGGTAGCTGTCCAGAAAAAGGCTCTGCTTCCCAGTCCAAAATAAGTTCCCGAATCATACCTTCCTCCGGAAGGAAGAGCATCAAAACCCGAGCACTGATAGACATTTCCTCCATCGCAGTTAAAGACGGGGTTATTCCAATCTTCAGTTATCCCCTCTCCATAACTTGTCTTTATCTTGGCTCCGGCCGGAAAACAACCAAAATTTCCCAGCCTTCTTTCATTACAGGAATTTTCCTCATGAAAAAGACTCTTTTCAAGATTCTGCCAGTCTTCTTCTAAAGGAACTGACCATCCTTCAGGACAAAGATCTAAAAGATCTACTCCATACCAGTTATAGAGATATCCGTACTGACTAAGGTTTTCCATATCATTTAAGTAAACAGAGTAAGCCGGTAATTCCTCTTCTGCGGCTTCTACCCACTCCTCTCTTTCAGGAGAATAGATAAGTTCCTCTGAATTATCATATCTTAAATTTTCAGCCATCCAGCAATCTCCTCCTATCTCTACTGTTTTATAAACCTGATCATCTCTTTCATCAATAAATTCCCTTCCACAAGAAAACTCTTCCTCTTCCTGAGGGCCATTCTCCGTATCGACCGGAGAAAAGATTAGATAAACCGCCAAAGGAAAAAGAATAAGGAAAGGGATGATGAATTTTAAGGTATTTTTTTTCATTTTAAGCTTTTTTAAAGAATACTTTAAAGGCAAAGATTAATCTTTTTCTAATTAAAAAGAGAAGTGTAAAGAAGGTTATAAAAACCACCCAGGTAACTAAAGGATAAACGGTAAAAATATTAATTATTGACCCTCCTCCATAAGGAGTAATTACTTCTCTTACCGGGCTATACCCTTTTAAATCAAGTTCGGCACTATAGCGACCAACCATTAAATCGGCAAAAAGACTGTTTATGAGACCTCTTTTAGTAATCTGTTCCCCTCTTTCATCTCTATCTATCTTTATTAAAAAGTCACGACTTAGTCCCGGAAGAATGGTCTTTCCTTCAATCTTGCTTTGAGCTATCTCTTTTCCAAATGAATCTCGAATGGTCAAGTTTCCTTCCGGTCGAAAATGAAAGATATCATTATTTTTAATGGTTAAAAGAAAAGTATCGGGTCTAGTTCTGGTAATCTGAAAGGAAGTATTTCCCGAGAGCCTATCTTTGGCATGAGCCTCTTTTAAAAGGGCAGGTGATTTTCCCAGTAAATTTTCTAAAATTCCCACTCTTTGACTACCTTCTATTTCAAATCTTTCCACAACCATCAAATCATCTCTCTCTAAGTCCATATCCAAGGCAAGCTCGGTAGTAGCAATCATTATAGGGATTCCCATCGTAGGAATGGCCCTTACTCCACTCCTTCCTATATACCAGTCAGGAATACGGGGAGAAAGATGAATAAAAAGATAATAACCTCCTCTGGGAGCATCAGCCGGTACCTCTATTTTAAAATTAACTCTCTCGTTTGCCCCCGGAGAAAGAAGTAAGTTTTCTCTTTCTAAAGTAATCCATGACTTGGGATTTTCCGGAGAATCGGATATTCCGGGGACAAAATCTCCACTCCCCTCTTTGGCCCCAAAAGGAAGTGCCTTAACATCTACCGGGAGAGGGATACTACTGGGATTATGTATTTTAATTTGCCCCGAGTGACTGCTTCCCGGAAAGATGGTAAATTCAAACTTTTGTGGAGCAACGGAAAGACCCACCTCGGCAAAAGATATCAAGGGAAGAAATAAAAGAAGTGGAATAATTATTTTTAAAATCTTCATCAGTAATTTACGTTAGTTAGGAAGAATATGGTAGTGGAATAATCTCCCGGACGGGTAGTTGAAGAAGCCGAAAGGCGATAGATAATATTGGTTGTCTCATCTCCCTCGGTGGGCGAGTCGCTATAGGCTACCGGGTCGGCCTCTTCTTCACTTCCCGAAAATCCGGCAAAGCAATGAGATTCGGTGGAATTACAGAAGAGAGGATTTGTAAATCGATCTCCTTGTCCTCCGGGAAGATTGCTTGATTCGGTAGTATATCCAAATCCACATTGATTATCACTGTCACAAGTTCCATCCCAAGCTCCGGGAGAATCATTATCATAAGAGAATCGGTCAATATAATCTTCTTCCTCCTCAAAGCGCATCCTTCCCTCATAATCAGCCCAAGCCAGGGTGGTATAACCGCCGGGGAAAAGGGTATTTACCGTCAGAGTGGAAATTCCTTCATTTGTCCAGACATTAAATTCATTTAACTCCCCTATATGAACATCGGGTCCGGCGGTAAAGGTTAAATCACTTTCCATTCCCACATACCAGGTTCCTTCAGCCGGAGGAGAGTCCAGTCCCAGGTAAGGTTTTTCTCCGTTAATTTCTTCCGGATTTTCCCTATGCCACTGACTACCGATAACATTATCATGCTGAGCATCTCCAAATTCTAAAGAAGTAACATAATTTTCTCCCTGATCGTCATAATAATCATAAAAGATAAAGCCCGGCTGGTTATCTATACTTAGATTGTAAAGATAAGTGGTGGTCTCACTTGAAGTCATGGTGTACTCCCTTATTCTAAGAGCTCCTATTTCATCAGGTTGAGGATTTATTCCCTCTTCTCCCGTCTCAGTCATTTTTTGAGAAGAAGGAGATCCCCAGTTTTCACCCTCATAAAGGAAAATGGTTTCCTCGGGAGTGGGTGAATTCTCAGAAACGGTAATACTTTCAGAAAGTGTCTCTATGTCATAATCCTGATTTCCTTTAGCTACCACATGAATTCCCAAGTACCAGTCAACATGTAAAACTCCTCCGGTAACCGTTGAAGTACCGGTCTTTACATTCAAAAGATTAACCTCTCCATCTTCTACCAGAGTGGAATTGGGTGCAGTGGAACTTCCGTCTTTATAATACCACTCTCCCTGACCACTGAAAACAATATCATAGAAAGGCCATCCCCCATCAACAATTTCTTCCGTTCCGCTAGAAGTAAATGTAACGGTTCCGGTATTGGAGATGAAGGTTCCTTGGTTATAAAAGCTTCCGTCAACTAACACTGTATCGGGAGTGGAAAAAGACTGATTTTCTTCAATTTCCAAGTCTCCATTTATTGTAAAAGTTGGATTATTAGCCTCCCCGGTTAAAGTAGCACTTCCTCCCCTATCAAGAAGAGTAACTTCCTCAGCTAGGAAAGATCCTCCGGTAAGAGTGTAGTTGGGAGAGCCTGAAGAAGGTCCGGTTTCAAAGTAATAATAACTAATTGAAGGAATCTGACTGTTTGAAGTTCCTCTAAATCTAACGGTGGAATTATCTTCCTGAAAAGTTCCATTTACCAGGAAAGGAGTTCCCGATCCGGTGAAAGTGATTTGGTTTTCTCCGGCAATAAAAGTTCCTTCATTTAGGTTAAGGCTTCCCTCAACCAGCAAGTCTCCTAAAAGACTCCACTGCCCACTTTCATTTTCAAAATTGATATTATGGAAAGGATTCTCCTCTCCCCCCGTAGTTATTAAAGAAGGAGAGTCCGAAACAAAGTTTACTGTTCCTTGATTATGATCAAAACCCCTCTGATTTAGATAATCACCTCCAATAGAAAGAGATGAGCCGGGAGCGACTACTTCTCCCTCCAAAATATCAAAGTCTCCTCTTACATTTGCACTATTAATAAAAGACCATCTACCGTTTTCTCCTATAAATTGAATATTTCCAAGAGAAGAATTTCCCGTCAGATTTCCCAAAAGGTGGTGTCCTGAAGAAATAGCATTAAAGGAGGTTACTTGATTTTCATCTACTAAAAAAGTTCCTTGGTTATAAAAACTTCCTCCAATATTTAAATTATTCTCTTCCATGTTAAGCGTACCTCCGGTTTTAATTTCCAAATCTCCTTCCATAGTGGAATGATCATCGGAAACCGGTGTAGTTATCTCCCCTCCGGGTAAAAACTGAGCTCCTCCCGAAATTATAAGCTTATGTCCTTCTTTAATATGGAGGTCATTTCCGATAACTTCAAAAGGAATCTCATTTGAAGCAAAGTGATCCATTCCGTCGTTTACAACCGGGCTTTCACTATCCTGGCGTATAATAACTCCTTTAAAATAGACATCAAAGTCAGAAAAGGTTCCCGGATCTCCCGAGTGACGAGTTATAGTAGCTCCGGAAACTTCTTCCATACCTTCTTCATCTAAAAAGACGGTAACAAACTGATCTTCATCAGGAACCGCTATTTCGGTAAATTGATAGGTTCCATCAGAAGAAGAGGTTTGAGTTGTTTCCACTAAACTTCCTCCCACTGCCAGACTTAAATTGAGTTCTTGACTGGTAGGAGTGTTTCCCTGGTCTTCAAAAACTCTTCCATAGATATTCATAACTTCTCTAAAGTGGGCCTCAAGGGCTTTATGGTCATCCATAACTATCACGGTAATTTGTTCCTGCTGGTTGTAATCTCCGGTCCATTCATCAAAGACATAACCTTCTCCGGGCATGGCCTCCAGAGTTACTTCATGATCTTCTCTTATATAAAACTTGTTGGTCTGTCCTTCGGATACCACTCCTCCTCCCTCTTCCCAGGAAACATCCACCGACCCCCCCTCATTGGAGGTAACGTCAAGCTCAAAAACTTGAATAACATCAAAAGGATCGGAGTATTTATCATCTACTCCTTCTACACTAAAGATAAGTTGATAAGTTCCACTATTTACCACATAAAGATTGTCAAATACGGCTTCTCCTTGACTATCTACGTTAACCGTCTTGGTACTTCCGGGAGTAAAGTCACTTCCGGTGATATCAACCGTTACCGGGGCTCCTTCTGCCGGATTTCCAAATTGATCTTCTACTAATACCGTAGGAGGCCCTTGAACCGTCTCAGTCATAGCCAAAGTCTCTTCCGGTTGGATTGTAATAGTTAAGCTATCGGGATCAGCCGGAGTAATTTCAAAAGGATAAGAAGTGGCACTTTCTTCTATTTCCGGAGCAGTCGCTTCAAGTTCATAAACTCCCGTCTCTTCTATGACTAAATTATTAAAGTTAGCTACTCCGTCCATATTGGTACTTCTTATAAGAGTTCCCGAAGCAAAGCTTGTTCCTTCAACACTAATATGAATTTCCACATTGGGAACTCCTACCGCATTTCCAAACTGATCAATTAAAACCACCATGGGAGGTCCGCCAATCACCTCTCCGGCAGTAGTGTCTACCGGTTCCTCATAAAAAGCTATTCCATCTATATCTCCCGGTTCTATCTCAAAGTAATCGGATTCAACTTCCACATTAAATCCTTCCACTTCAAAAATTAATTTAAAAGTACCTGATCTTTCTACAACAAGATCATCAAATATGGCGACCCCGTTTTGATTAGTAGAAACGGTTGTAGTGCTTCCCTCGGAAATTTCTGACCAGTCGGTTTTCACCGTAATATCCTTACCTTCTATAACATTCCCAAATTCATCTTCAAGTCTTACCCGAGGATATCCTCCTATAACCTGACCTACAACACTATCTTGAGGTTGTATCTCCACCTCCAGATAATCAGGGTCGGCCGGTTCCACAACAAAAGTATTGGAAACACCGTCAATAAATATACCTTCGGCATTAAATATAAGTCTATTTACCCCCGCTTCTTCTATCACTAAATCATCAAAAACAGCTATTCCATCTTCATCGGTAGGAACCACCGTCTCACCGGAAACAATTTCCGGATCCTCAAAAGTATTTACGGTAACGTTTATTCCCACTATGGGATTTCCTGCATCATCTTCCACTATTACCGTGGGAGGACCTTCAATTATTTCTCCGGCAACCACATCTTCCGGATGAACGATAACCGCTATTCCGGCCAAAGATATCTCCATTTCTATAGCTCCGTATTCAGCTACGTTAGCATTGGGTCCTCCTCCAACTGTACTACTGGTTATAAGGAGATCTATATCTTCTCCTGATATATCATCTAATATTTCTGCTTCAAATTCATATTCCCAAACTTCTCCTTGGGCGCTTTCTATGTTTCTTCCTTCCTCAAGAGTAGTTATAAACTCTCCATTTTGATAAAGATCTATCTCAACAGTGGGAATATTACCAGCACTATTATCGGTTCTCCTTATTAAAAATCTTATTGTCTGAGTACCACTAAGATGACCGGGAGGATCATCTAATCGAACCTCCAAGGTAGTAGGGCTATTTGGACTATTTGCCGTATACCAATCATTTGAGGCATCCGCTGAGTAGGGATCATAACGAAGATAATTTATGGAACCGGATAAGTTGCTGGTATTAAGTTCATAGTAAGGATATATTCTGTCTCTAACCTCAAACTCATCTGAAATAGCATTCGGAGAAACATCTTCAACGCTAAATTCAAGTTGATAAGTTCCGGATTGTTCTATAAAAATATTGTTAAAAGTAGCTATTCCGTCAAACCCGGTATTTCTTTCTCTGGCTCCTCCAAGGGTTCCCTCTCCGTAGATATCGGCCGTTACCTCAATTCCGTCAACCGGATTTCCAAATTGATCTTCCACTAAAGCAGCCGGAGGTCCTACCAAAAATCCTCCGATAATAGAGTCTTCCGGCTGAGTTTCTACACTTACCGAATCGGGAACATCGGGAAATATCTCAAAGAGAGCGGAAAAGACTTCCGAATTTAATTCATCTGAAACAAACTCTATTTCATAAACTCCCGATTGCTCAATTACAAGATTATGAAAGGCGGCTATTCCATTTTCATTAGTTAGAACGGTTGTCGTGCTTCCGGTAGTAAAGTCGGCTCCTTCTAGAAAAACCTCCACTTCTATATCTTCTTCTTTTACTTCGTTTTCATATTGATCAATAACCACTACCGAAGGAGGTCCTACTATCAGTTCTCCGGCAGTAGTGTCTTGAGGCTGATTCTTTACCTTTATACCATCAGGTGAGTCGGGAATAATTTCAAAAGCTTGAGATACTCTTTCCTGTGATACTCCCTGAGAGCTAAATATTAAATAGCGAGTTCCCGCTTTCTCTACGGAAAGATTATCAAAAGTAGCTATTCCATCTTCATTTGTTAGAGCTGAAGTATTACTTCCCGAAGCAAAACTTGTTCCACTTACTTCAACGGTCACCTGATGATTTTCTCTTACCGGATTATCAAATCTATCTTTTAAGATAACTTGAGGAGGGCCTCCGATTATTTCTCCGGCAACGGTTTCCTGGGGCTGAGTTTCCATAAATATTTCGTCCGGGTCAGCCGGGATAATCTCAAAAGGATCGGAATCAATATCGGTAAGCCCTTCTTTAGAAAAGGTTAAGTAATATTCTCCCACTTCTCCGATAAAAAGATCATCAAAAGTAGCTATTCCGTCTTCATTAGTTAAAGCGGTAGTAGTACTTTTACCAAGAAAGTCAGTACCCTCTACCTCTACAGTAACCTCATAATCCTCTAGTACCGGATTTCCAAACTGATCTCTTAGAAGTACTTGAGGAGGTCCCTCCAGAGCTTCTCCGGCAACGGTCTCTCCGGGATGAGTCTCTATCTCCATTGAGTCCGGGTCAGCCGGGATAATCTCAAAAGGATCGGAAATTATTTCTCCTTCCAGTTCTTGGACACTAAATTCCAGTTCATAAACTCCGGATTGTTCTATTAAAAGATTGTCAAAGGTAGCTATTCCATCTTCATTGGTTAAAGCGGTAGTGGTGCTTCCCGTAGCAAAATCTCCATCTAAAAGAATTACCTCAATTTCCCAATCTTCCTCCTCCACTATATTCCCGAAAGGATCAACTACTCCTACCTGAGGAGGTCCTTCAATAACTTCTCCCGCGATAGTGTCTTGAGGATGAGTCTCTATCTTTATAGCATCCACTCCACCGGGAAGAACTTCAAAGTGATTAGAATATATATTGGTAGGAAACCCTTGAACATCAAACTCTAACTGATAAATTCCCGCTTCTTCTACAAAAAGATTGTCAAAGGTAGCTATTCCACTCTCATTAGTAGTGACATTAACGGTACTCTCAGGCGTAAATTCGGTTCCTTGAATATAAACCTTTACTCCAATTCCAAAAATAGGTTCTTCGGCTTCACTTTCTACATAAACTTCCGGGGGTCCTTCAATGGCTTCCCCGGCAGTAGTATTTTGTGGCTGAGTTTCTACTAAAACTTCTCCAATATCAACTTGTTCCACCTCAAAATCATCCGAATCCTGATAAATATCTTCTACATTAAAAGTTAAATAGAAAATTCCCGGATCTTCGGTAGTTAAATTATTAAATACAGCTACTCCCTCCTGATTGGTAGAGACAGTGGTAGTACTTTCGGGGGTAAAGTCACCTTGACTTAAACTAACCTGAACATTTATATCAATAACCGGATTTCCGAGCCCATCTTCCACTTCTACCGTAGGTGGTCCTTCTATAATCTCTCCATAGATAGTGTGCTGAGGCTGAGTGATAACGGTTATGCTATCAGCCTCAGCCGGGCTAATATTAAAGAGATTAGAATCAATATCGGTAAGCCCTTCTTTAGAAAAGGTTAAGTAATACTCTCCCACTTCTCCGATAAGAAGATTATCAAAGGTAGCTATTCCATTTTCATCAGTTAA